>Ga0172382_10005231_pt1 | contig 19459 bp, 15 predicted proteins | sample Leawel138RmetaG_FD_122245 | JGI IMG/M metagenome (GOLD analysis project Ga0172382, IMG submission 122245) | Leachate microbial communities from a municipal landfill in Southern Ontario, Canada - Leachate well 138R metaG | ecosystem: Engineered > Solid waste > Landfill > Unclassified | place...
AAAATGTCCGCCACCAACATCGAGCCAACTGAAATCGGTTTTTACCGCTGGCTGTTTGCTTGGCTGTTGCTGACGCCCTTTGTGTTACGTCCTACCCTGCGTAATTGGTGGCGTATTCGTCCCCACCTTGGGAAAATTTTTATCATGGGCTCGTTGGGCATGGCCATGTTCCAGAGCCTGATGTACTTTGCCGCGCAATACACCAGCGCAGCCAACATCGGCATAATCCAAGCACTCACTCCCAGCACCGCACTGGTATTGGCCGTGATAGTGCTCAAACAACGGTTAACAACACCCGCCGTAATCGGCGCCATCACCGCCTTCATTGGTGTGTTATTGGTGGTGTCCAACGGTGAAGTAATGCAGCTCACTCACCGAGGAATCAATCGTGGCGATGCCTTAATGGTCGTTGCGGTACTGTCCTATGCGCTGTACAGCACGCTGTTGAAGCACTGGCAAATTGGTATTTCAGCCCTGCAAATGCTGTACCTACAAATGCTTGCCGCCATTATCGTGCAGCTGCCGCTGTTTTTATCCCAACCGAAAACTGGGCTTAATCTTGATAACCTGCCGCTGGTACTCTATGCCTGCCTAGCTGCATCAATAATTGCGCCGCTGGCTTGGTTGCATGGTGTGCGCCGAATGGGGCCGAGCCGAATCGCCATCTTTTTTAACCTCATGCCCATTCTTAGCTTGTTTATCGCCGCTTTGACCTTGGGCGAACAGATTAAGATATACCACTGGATAGGTACGGTCATCATTTTGCTAGGGGTGTTTCTGGCCGAGCGCTGGAAAGGCAAGACGGCTTAAGCTATTAAATGCGCCAGCTGCTTTACCACAGCGTAAATTCATCTTTTGGCTATGGCTCAGGACAAACACACCTTTGCTGGTTAAACTAGCGCACTTCTTCTAGGCTGCACCGATTTAAAGCTCATGCCAAAACCACAGTCATTTCGCTTCTCTTGCTTACTTATCTGCTTAGTTATCCTCTTGAGCGGATGCGCTGGGGTTAAAACCGTCAGTGTCGACACCGCTGACTATATTTCATTGCGCCGTGGCGACATTCTGACCACCGGCGAACTCAGCGCCAGCAGCTACGCAGCCTTACAAGTCATTGGTTTAAATGAACGCAGCTGTTTTAAGCAACTGGATGCCTGCCGCGAACAACTCGAACACAGCATCGGCCTAGCCAACGAGCAACGCATGGCCACCCTGGCTGAACTCTGGCTGCAACAAGCCCTAAGCACAAAAGACAGCGCCGGTAAAAACCATCCATTGCCGCAGGCCCAGCTCGACGCTTACTTAGAAACAGCACGCTACGCCTATGCCTATTTGTTTTTCTCCGAACGCACACCACAATCACGCGCCCTAGAAGATCGCCAAACCCAAGTACGCGACTATTACAACTTTGCCGTTCAGCAAGCAGTGACAGGCATGTTTAATCAATATCAACAAGACTTTCACGACAGTCTCGATGCCCAAGGCCGCTTTCATACCCAAACCCAACGCTGGGCCATTAGTGGCTCTTTAAGAAGATTACGTTTAGCACACAGCCAAGCCCTACCCAGCGAGCTTATTCCTGCTGCATCGCTAACGTTCAAAGGCATGCGCAATCAATACCGTCGCGATGGCATAGGTGCAGAATTGGTTGCTGTTATGGCAAAAAAAGTAGTGTATAGCCAAAGCGCCCAGCAATCCTTTAGCGAAACGCCTTTCCCCGCTTTAACCGTAATACTGCGCTTTCCGGGTAAAAACTTAGCTCAGGTTTTGGCCACACAGGAGGTCGAGCTACTAGGCTTTGATCCCTACCGCACCGACCAAGTAGAACTTGCACAACAAACCGTACCCTTAGCCGCCAACTTTACTTCCGGCTATGGACTTTGGTTAGCACGCTCAGGTTTTGCCAGCCAATCATTACTGACCTTAATCGGCCGCGGTGAAGTGCTGGAGCAACCGCATATTTACCTCATGCAACCCTATGATCCGGAACGTCGTATTATTCTATTGCTGCACGGCCTAGCCAGCAGTCCAGAGGCATGGATAAACGTGGCCAACGAGATGCTCGGCGATGAAACCCTGCGCAAAAACTATCAAATATGGCAGCTGTATTATCCCACCAACGCTCCAATTGCGCTAAACCAGCACACCATTCGTCAAACCTTACAGCAGACCCTTAGCTTTTTTGATCCCACCAATCTACATCCTGCCACACAGGACATTATTCTGATTGGGCATAGCATGGGCGGCGTACTCGCCCGCTTAATGGTTTCATCCTCCGGTGATCAGCTATGGGATAAAATCGTGCAACACTACGAACTTAACGGAGCGCGCAAATTACGCGCACAAGAAGTGTTAAAAAACTATGCTTGGTTTGAGCCCGTACCCCAGGTTCAACGAGCTATCTTTATTGCCGCACCGCACCGCGGCACGCCCATCGCCGAAAACCGACTCGCACGCTGGTCAGCCCGACTGGTAAAGCTACCCTTTTCCATGCTCGGTCGCGTTACAGAAATAGCCCAAATTCTGGTAGACCCCAGCAGCGCGAAAGCAGCACCCATCACCCGCAGCTTTAACAGTATCGACAACCTAAGCGATCAAGCGCCCTTTATTCGCATGACTGCCGGCCTACCTATTTCTTCCAATGTGGCTTATCACTCGATAATAGGTCACGAGAAACTAAAAATCCCACTGCTAGACTCCAGCGACGGAGTTGTGCCTTATCGCAGTGCTCACCTGGAAAACGCCGCCTCAGAAAAGGTGATTCATTCTTGGCACAGCGTGCAAGAGAATCCAGCCGCCATTATTGAAGTCCGCAGGATTTTACATGAGCACTTGCTGCCCGCTGAGAGTGGGCGCAAGGAAGAGGTTATAGAAAATAACTGGACGTTTTAGCGTCACGGCTAAAATCAGTTATTACAGCCTTAAAAATTAGCTTGCAAACCTGTAACCAAAAACGAGCTGCACTCATTATTCTAAGGCCGAGGGTTCTTGGACAGCAGTCATTTTTCGTGCTGCATTTTTTTTTGGGGGGGATAATTATTTTCAAGCTGTTGAAAAATAATAAAAATTGGCGCACTCAGTAGGAATCAAATGCCTTCCGGGGCTCTATCCAGCTGAGCTATGGGTGCATTTGAATAAATGTAAGTTAAGAAGCTTTCTCGATACTCATTAACCACCTACTGCATATTTTCCTTGACAGCAAAGCACTGCCAGCGCAATATGCGCTTACCAAACAGGTAGTCGTTAATTGCCTACTGTATATTTTTCGGTGTTGGTATCAGCGATAGGCTACCACCTGTCACTGTATTCAAAGCCAACTATTGAGAAGACACACAAAGCTGAAGGAGTTGAGTTATGCAACCCTATCAAACAAGTAAAGTATCGCAAACCGACAAATCCACCTCGAAAATTATTTTAGCCCAGAGCTTGTGGCTAGTTAAGGCTAACTTTGGCCAGGACTCTGCCGCTGGTCAGCCTGAGAAGCCCAACAAAAAAGAGCGGCATGCCTTTCCCGCCCCCGCACCGGTCAACACAAAATCAGACCCGGAGGCGTCCTTTTGTCCAACTTATCGACTACTGGCGCTGTACAACAAACAGCAGGATAAGAAGCAAAAACGACTAACAAGCGTGGTTAGGGACTGGTTCAAAGAAACTGCACATCAGGTTGGCTGGCATGAAGTTGAGTTTTTACAAGACATTCAGACAGGCCAAATTGCAGGGTGCATGCTAAGAGCCTCACCCCATAAAGGAGCACAACATGCGCAAACCCACTAAAATAAAGGCTCTAGGCGATATAGCTGATATCCGCTCTGGATTTACCTTTCGTGAGAAAATTGATGAGCTCACAAGTGGTGGCAACGCCCATGTGGCGCAGATTAAAGATGTACGAAGCGCGTGGGAGACAACTCATACTGCCATGCTGCATGCTCATCAGCTGCCCATGATTAACTGGGAAGGCAAAGATAAAGCCTTCGCTAGCCCAGGCACAGTATTACTACCATCTCGCGGCAGTAAGGGCGGTTATTTTCGAGCCTCGTGTTTGGTGTCAGATCAGTCATCTGAACTACCTGTTGTTGTCAGTAGCCAGTTTCTAATAATCACACCCAAACAAGGCATACTGCCTGAATTTCTTTGCTGGTCGCTCAACCGCCCAGAAATGCAACACTGGATATCCGAGGGTGCTGGAAGCCAAGGCACAAGCCTCGTTATGCTGAATGCCACTACAGCCAAAGCATTACAACTGAACATTCCCACCTTAGCCATCCAACAGAAAATTATGCGTTTAAATGAGCTGTGGGAGAAGGAACAACAGCTGACACAAGCCTTACTGAATAACCGTGAAACGATGCTGCAAGGCATGTTTCAGCACCTACTTATGGAGAAAAGCTCATGAACAACCAAGTTAACCAAGACAGCATCAACAAAGCCCTATGGGCAGTGTGTGACACCTTCCGCGGCACCATCAGCGCCGACACCTATAAAGACTATATTTTGACCATGCTGTTTCTGAAGTACATTTCAGATGTGTGGCAAGACCATTACGAGGGCTACCAAGTCGAGTATGGTGACGAACCTGAACTGATCGATGAAATGATGAAAAGCGAGCGCTTTGTCCTGCCCAAAGCAGCCAGTTTCTATGCTTTATATGAGCGTCGTCACGAGCCTGGTAACGGTGAGCGCATCGACCAAGCCCTGCATGCCATTGAAGAGGCCAACGGCACTAAGCTCAAAGATGCCGGTAAAAGCGTGTTCCAAGACATCAGCTTTAATACCGATCGACTAGGGGAGGAAAAGCAAAAGAATGACATCCTTCGCCATGTATTGGAGGATTTTGCTAAGCCAGTGTTAAACCTGAAACCCAGCCGTGTCGGTTCATTAGACGTCATTGGCAACGCCTACGAATACCTGATTAAAAACTTTGCGGCCAGCGGCGGCCAGAAAGCCGGTGAGTTTTATACCCCGCCGGAAGTCTCCGAACTCATGGCCACACTATTAGACCCGCAACCGGGCGACAGTATCTGCGACCCTGCCTGTGGTTCTGCCTCGTTGTTAATGAAGTGTGCGCGTAAAGTTGTTGAAAACCATGGCAGCAAAAACTACGCCCTCTACGGTCAAGAAGCCATTGGCTCCACTTGGTCACTAGCAAAAATGAACATGTTTCTGCATGGCGAAGACAACCACAAAATCGAATGGGGTGACACCATTCGCAACCCCAAGCTATTGGACCAAAACGGCGACTTAATGCTGTTTGACATAGTGACCGCCAACCCGCCTTTTTCTTTAGACAAGTGGGGCCATGAAGACGCAGAAAACGACAAGTTCAGCCGCTTCCGTCGTGGCGTACCGCCAAAAACCAAAGGCGACTTTGCCTTTATCCTGCACATGATCGAAACCTTAAAACCAAAAACAGGCCGTATGGGTGTCGTGGTACCGCACGGCGTGTTATTCCGCGGCGCAGCAGAAGGACGCATTCGCAAGCAACTCATTGATGAGAACCTGCTGGACACAGTCATTGGTCTGCCGGAAAAATTATTTTACGGCACCGGCATTCCAGCCGCCATCCTGATGTTCAAAAAGGAAAAAACCGATAGCAATGTGCTGTTTATTGACGCCAGCCGCGAGTTTAAATCAGGTAAAAACCAAAATCAGCTCAGCGAAGAGAATATCGCTAAAATCCTGGCCACCCATAACGCTCGTGAATCTGTTGATAAATACGCCTATTTGGCCAGCCTGAAAGAAGTTCAGGACAACGATTACAACCTCAATATTCCGCGCTATGTGGATACCTTTGAAGAGGAAGAGGAAGTCGACTTAATGGCGGTACGCGCCGAGCGTGAGCAGCTTAAAACCAAGCTGGCCGAACTGGAACAGCAAATGGAAAGCTACCTCGCAGAGTTGGGTTACACCCACAGTGGTGCATAAGGAGCAGGCAAATGAGACAGCATGGGATTTCCGACCATTTTGCTGACGTCAGCAAAATGGTCGAAATTGATACAAGTAACCAGCGAAAAATTGATGATGTGGGGAGTAACTAGCCATGAGCACACACCTACAAACACTTAGGCAGACCTTGGAATCAAGGGTTCAAAAGACCGACGAGCAAGGCATAGAGTTTTGGTTTGCTCGTGACCTTCAAGCCCCGCTTGGTTATGCGCGCTGGGAAAACTTTAAAACAGCTATCAACCGCGCTATAGAATCTTGCGAAGCCGCAAACATCCTAGCTTCAGATCATTTTCGTGGCGTCACGAAAATGATCGAAACAGGCAAAGGTGCAAACCGTCCTGTTGAAGACTATATGCTTACTCGCTATGCCTGCTTACTGATTGCGCAAAATGCTGATTCACGCAAACCTGAAATTGCCTTTGCCCAAAGCTATTTTGCCGTGCAAACCAGGAAGCAAGAAATAATTGAAGACCGAATGCGTCTTCAGGCACGTATGGATGCTAGGGAGCGTCTGAAAGAGTCGGAAAAAGAACTGTCACAAAACATCCACGAACGTGGGGTAGATAGTAAAGGTTTTGGCCGTATTCGTTCGAAAGGTGATCAGGCCTTATTTGGCGGCAATACAACTCAAGCCATGAAGAAACGTTATGGCATCGTGGCTGCTCGACCATTAGCCGACTTTTTGCCTACGCTAACTATCGCAGCTAAAAATTTAGCGACAGAAATGACCAATCATAATGTTCAACAAGAAAACTTACAGGGTGAAGGCTCAATAACTGCAGAGCATATACAAAATAACACCAGTGTGCGCTCCATGCTTGGGCAACGTGGAATTAAGCCAGAAAATCTTCCAGCCGAAGAAGACTTAACAAAGCTGGCAAGGCGCGTTAAAGCAGAAGAAAAAAAGTTAGCCAAGCAAAGCCAAACACTCCCACAAGACTCTGACGCTGCGGGAACTGACAATGAATAATAACAAACAGCTTAAGCTTGCTGGCTTGCTCAAAACCAAGCTAGACGCGCACCGTCCACTAGCCGGTGAAATCGTCAGCAACCTTCACGAAAACTTAGTCGTGCAGTGGACTTACCACAGCAACGCGATTGAGGGTAATACGCTAACGCTTAAAGAAACCAAGGTGGCATTGGAAGGCATTACCATTGGCGGTAAAACCCTGCGCGAACACGTTGAAGCCATTAACCACCGTGATGCCATTCTGTTTGTTGAAGATTTAGTCACCAAACAACAGCCTTTAGACGAGTACAGCATCAAATCGCTGCATCAACTGGTGTTAAAAAACATCGATGCCGATAATGCAGGCCGTTATCGCCAAGTAAACGTGCTGATTTCTGGTGCTAACCACAAACCACCTCAAGCCGTACACGTACCTGAACAGATGGAAGCCTTTATAAAATGGTACACAACCGACGCCCAGGCTTTACACCCTGTTGAACGTGCTGCCCGTGTGCATGGCGAGTTTGTGAAAATACACCCATTTACCGATGGCAATGGCCGCACCTCACGCTTACTGATGAACTTAGTACTCATGCAGTCGGGTTTTCCCGCCACTGTCATTGAAGTAGAGCAACGCTTAGCCTATTACGAAGCACTCGACACCGCTCATTGTACCGGCGACTACAGCAGTTTTATCGCACTAATCGCAAACAGTGTGAAGCGCAGTTTTGAGCCTTATTGGTGGGCGTTGGGAGTGGAAGACCAAATACAGGAATACCTGAAGGAACTAGGCAATGAGTAAAAAAACACCCTCCATTGCTCGCTCTTCTACAGCGGAGTATCTGACTTTTATAGCAGCCACGGGCAACCAAGAAACCAGCGTCGACATGCGTTACGCAGATGAAAATATCTGGTTAACGCAGAAAATGATGGCGGTACTTTACGATGTCAGTGTGCCCGCGATAAATCAGCACCTAAAACGCATTTTTGCTGATGGCGAACAAGACGAAAGCGCAGTTATTAAGGATTACTTAATAACTGCCAGCGACGGCAAAACCTACACCACCAAACACTACAGCCTACAGGCGATTATTGCCGTGGGTTTTAAGGTGAATAACCAGCGTGCGGTGCAGTTTCGCAAATGGGCCAACCAAATCGTTAAGGACTACACCATTCAGGGCTGGAGCATGGATGTGGAGCGCCTGAAGCATGATCACCTGTTCACCAATGAATATTTCGAGCGTCAGCAAGCAGTTATTCGGGAGATCCGCCTATCGGAACGCCGCTTTTACCAGAAAATCACCGACCTGTACGCCACCGCCTTTGATTACGACAGCCATGCCAAAACCACCCGCGAATTTTTCGCCCTAGTGCAAAACAAGTTACATTGGGCTGTACACCGCCATACCGCTGCCGAATTGATTGTCGCTCGCGCAGACGCTAACCAGCCGCACATGGGACTCAGCCACTGGCAAAGTGCACCCAGTGGGAAAATCGTGAAAACCGATGTCAGTGTCGCTAAAAACTATTTAAATAAAGAAGAACTCGATTATTTAGAACGCATCGTTAGCCTTTATTTAGACTTTGGCGAACTACAAGCTCAACGTAAATTCCCCATGAGCATGGCCGATTGGGCCAAGCGCCTAGACGGGTTTTTAGAGTTTAACGGCAACGAGATTTTAACCGGCCCGGGAAAAATCTCGCACGAACAAGCCAGGCTCCACGCAGAAACAGAGTTTGAAAAGTACCGCGTGACCCAAGACCGTCTGTTTGAAAGTGATTTTGATCGCTTCTTAAAAGAACAAGCCGCGGAGTATGACCATGACTAAGCCACAACAGACAACCATTGTCCCAGCGTCGGCAATAGGGTCGAAAGAAAGCTTAAACGTATTAAAGAGGCGTGAGCATGACCAAAATGCGCGACAAGCCCCGTACTTCTAGTCCGGGGAAGGATAGCGCGGGCTGCGCAAGCAGCCCTAGAAAACTCATGGTACGGCGATTGGTTAATCTGCAAAGCACTGGTAATATATACAGCATGACGAAACACACCAAGACACTCAAAGTTCGAGTCAAAGACAAGCACCGTCCGCTGCTCAATCAGATGGCACGGTCGGTTAACTTTGTCTGGAATTATGTGAACGAGCTTAGTCACCGCTCAATCAAGGAGCGTGGTGTGTTTTTGTCTGCCTACACTATCCAGAAGTACACGCAGGGTGCGCACAAAGAGCTGGGGCTGCATAGCCATACGGTACAGCGCGTTGCGAGTGAATACGTTACGCGCCGTAAGCAGTTCAAGAAAGCCCGCCTCAGCTGGCGCAGGTCAGGCGGTGTGCGCCGCTCGCTGGGCTGGGTACCGATCAATACCGGTGCAGCGTCCTGGAAGAATGGCCAGGTCTATCACAGCGGCCACTACTTCAAGGTTTGGGACAGTTACGGCCTCAGCCAATACACGTTCCGTAGCGCCAGCTTCAACGAAGATGCCCGTGGTCGCTGGTACTTCAACGTGGTGGTGGATGCGCCAGCGCAAGAATCAACGGGCACCGGTGCCGTGGGTATTGATCTGGGCTGCAAAGAAACCGCCGTCACCAGTGATGGCCACCGGGTCGTTGGTCGTCGGTACCGCGAGCTTGAAGCCAAGCTCGGCATTGCCCAGCGTGCCCGGAACAAAGACCGGGTGCGGAACCTTCACGCCAAGATTAGAAACCGCCGTCACAACGACTTGCATCAGTTCAGCCGTCAGTTGGTGAACAACAATGCACTGATTGTTGTGGGGGATGTCAGCAGTAACAAACTCGTTAAAACCACCATGGCCAAGTCGGTACTCGATGCCGGCTGGGGTCAGTTGAAGACAATGCTGGAATATAAATGTGATCACGCAGGCATTGTCTTCATGGAAGTCAACGAGGCGTACACCACCCAGACCTGCTCGTGTTGCGGACAACGCTCCGCCAACAGTCCGAAAGGTAGAGCCGGTCTTGGAATAAGAGAATGGAGCTGTGGTTGTGGTGCAACCAACGACCGCGATGTTAATGCGGCCAGGAACATTCTCGCGCTCGGACATGAGCGTCTAGCAGTAGGAATCCCCGTCCTTTAGGTCGGGGAGGATGTCAATAACAACAGCTTGTTTATTCAGCTAAAAACCAAGCTAGGCGAGCATTGTTTAGTAGATTACGAAGCACTCGACACCGCGCGCTGCACCGGCGATTACAGCAGCTTTATTGCACGGGTCGCAGACAGCGTCAAACGCAGTTTTGAGCCTTATTGGTGGGCGTTGGGCATAGAAGCAGAAATAGCGAAGTATTTGGAGGAAATGGATTATGGTTCCTAATTCATGGGTATCGTGCCACCTTGGCGATTTTATGGATTTCAAAAATGGGCTTAATGCTGATAAGAGCCAATATGGGTATGGATTAAAATTCGTTAATGTTATGGATGTTTTTGGTAACGATATCCTTACTGAAGATAAGATTATAGGGCGGGTTAATGTCGCTGAAAGTCAGTTAGAAGGTAACTTGCTTAAGTTTGGAGACGTGTTATTTAATCGTACCTCCGAGACATTTGATGAAATAGCCATGTCAGCAGTTTATCTAGACGATAAACCTGCTGTTTTTGGTGGCTTTGTAATTCGCGCTAGACCAAGTAATGGAGTTCTAGCTCCTGCGTACTCTGTGTATTTGTTTCAATCATCCAGGTTTAGGAATCAAGTAATAAAACTTGGACAGGGAGCTGTTCGAGCTAATATAGGGCAAAAAGATTTAGCAAAAGTTAAGGTTTCGCTTCCACCACTACCCGAACAAAAGAAAATCGCCCAAATCCTATCCACATGGGACAAAGCCATCACCACCACCGAACAACTGCTTGCCAACAGCCAGCAGCAGAAAAAAGCCCTGATGCAACAGCTGCTCACCGGCAAAAAACGCTTGCTGGATGATAATGGAGTTAGGTTTAGTGGGGAGTGGAAGCATGGATACTTGTCAGATATAGCTAAAATCGCCAAAGGTAAAGCACTAAGCAGCAGAAACCTAACTGAAGGAAGCTACCCTGTGATTGCTGGTGGCAAGACAAGCCCCTATTCACATAGCGAATTTACACACGAAAATATAATTACGGTTAGTGCTAGCGGCGCTTATGCTGGGTATGTGGCCTACCATCCTCATAAAATATGGGCGTCTGATTGCTCTGCTGTAGCAGCAAAAAAGAACTCATCCACCTTATTTATTTTTCAACTACTTACACACTTGCAGAATAAAATATATTCATTGCAAAGCGGCGGTGCACAGCCACACATATACCCAAAAGACCTTGATACTTTGAAAGTCTTTATCCCAGCAGCTGCGGAGCAACAAAAAATCGCTGCTGTGCTTTCCTCAGCCGACCAAGAAATCGATAGCCTGCAACAAAAAATTGAAGCCTTAAAACAAGAGAAAAAAGCGCTGATGCAGCAGCTACTGACGGGTAAGCGTCGAGTCAAGCTTAACTGAGCAGGAAGGCTATCCCGATGACCGATAACCCGCTGCCATTACTTGCAGGCAATAACTCAAATACGAGTGAGTTCATGCTAAATACAGGTGACCTCGCTGCAAATACAGGTGACCTAATTGCAAATACAGGTGACCTAAGGAAGCAAATAACATGACCCACTACGCCCCCAAATTCCAAGAAGAATACAGTGCCAAACTACCGGCGCTGACGTTATTGACTAACTTAGGCTGGTCGTTTCTCGCGCCTGAGCACGCGCTGGCTGCCCGTGGTGGGAAAACGGACGAGGTGGTGTTGCATCAGGTGCTGCGTAGTGAACTGCAAAAACGTACCTTTACCTTTGCTGGTAAAGACTACCCATTGTCTGAAAACTCCATTGATAACCTGATAGCCGAGGTGTGCAGCCCCGCGCTAAATGAAGGGCTTTTAACTGCCAATGAGCGGCTGTACAACCACCTGCTGTACGGTATTTCCGTGACTGAGTTTGTTGATGGTAGAAAAGCCAACCCCACCGTTGCCTTGATTGATTGGGACAACCCAAGCAATAACAGCTTTGTCTTTACCGAAGAATTTACCGTCACCCGCTCTGGCGGCGTAGACAGCCGTCGGCCTGATATGGTGTGTTTTGTAAACGGTATACCGCTGGTGGTGATTGAAGCTAAACGCCCCGATGGCAACAGCCAAAAAGGGCCGACTATCAATGAAGGTATTTCACAGTGTTTGCGCAATCAACGCCACGACGAGATACCGCGATTATTCGCCTACAGCCAGCTATTGCTGTCGATCAACGGCAATGAAGGGCGTTATGGCACCTGTGGTACGCCAGCGAAGTTTTGGGCAGTTTGGCGTGAAGAAGATTTTACCGACGCCCAAATGCACGCCGTTAAAAACCAGCAACTGTCTGCCACACAAGTAACAAAACTATTTAGCCACCGCCCAACTGCCGACTTGCAGTGGTATCAAAACCTTATCGCTGGCGGTGAGCTTGCTGTAACGGGACAAGACCAACTATTAATTAGTCTGCTAAGCCCAGCCCGCTTAATGGAAATGACGCGCTACTTTATTTTGTTTGATAAGAAGGTCGGCAAGGTCGTTGCTCGCTATCAGCAAGTGTTCGGTATTAAGCGCTTGATAGAGCGCATTAACACCAAAAACCCTAGGGGCGGTCGTGAAGGCGGGGTAATCTGGCATACCACGGGCTCTGGTAAGTCATTCACCATGGTGTTTTTAAGTAAAGCCATGATTCTGCACGATAGCCTCAAGCAATGCCGCATTGTGGTGGTCACTGACCGAGTCGACTTGGAAAACCAGCTGAGTAATACCTTTGCCTCTGGCGGTGAACTGGCTGGTAAAAAAGACAAAGCCGCAGCCATGGCTACCTCGGGCACACGCTTAGCTGAGCAAATTGGTAAAGGTAATGAGCGTATTATCTTCTCCCTGATTCAGAAGTTTAACTCAGCGACTAAGCTACCTGAATGTGTGAACACCAGCGCCGATATTATTGTGCTCATTGACGAAGGCCACCGCAGTCAAGGCGGTGAAAACCACATTCGTATGAAGCAGGCACTACCCAATGCGGCCTTTGTGGCTTTCACCGGCACACCACTGCTAAAAGACGACAAAACCACCAATAAGTTTGGCCCCATTGTGCACGCCTACACTATGCAGCGTGCCGTGGAAGACCAAGCGGTTACGCCCCTGTTGTATGAAGAGCGCATTCCTGATTTAGATGTTAACGAGCGTGCGATTGATAGCTGGTTTGAGCGGATCACCGAAGGGCTTGCAGACGAACAAAAAGCAGACTTGAAACGCAAGTTCGCTAGAAAAGGTCAAGTCTATGCAGCCGATGATCGCATTCGTTTAATTGCTTTAGATATTGCCAACCATTTCATCAAAAACATCGATGAGGGTTTAAAAGGCCAATTAGCCTGTGATAGCAAAGCCTCGGCCATTAAATACAAGCAATACCTGGATGAAGCCGGTTTATTTGAATCTGCCGTGGTGATGAGCCCGCCGGACAGCCGTGAAGGCAATACCGCCGTGGATGAGTCCACCACCCCAGAAGTCACACAGTGGTGGAAAGATAATGTGGGCAGCCAAGATGAACAGGCTTACACCAAGCACCTAATTGAACGTTTTGATAAGGACGATTCACTCAAGGTTCTGATTGTAGTGGATAAGCTGCTGACGGGGTTTGATGAGCCCAAAAACACGGTCCTATACATTGATAAGCCCCTGAAAGAACACAACCTGATTCAAGCCATTGCCCGCGTAAATCGCCTGCATCCTAAGAAAAAGTTCGGTTTACTGATTGATTATCGCGGCATTTTAAGCGAGCTCGATACCACCATTCAGAAATACCAAGATCTAGCTTCACGCACTCAGGGCGGCTACGACATCAATGATATTGCTGGCCTTTATAATCAGATGAGTACCGAGTACAAGCGCCTACCGCAGCTGTATAAGCAACTATGGGCCATATTCGATGGTGCGAAAAACAAGAACGACATCGAGCAGCTGCGTCAGGTGCTGGTTCCAAAGATTGAAGAGCGTAGCGGAGAGCTGGTTGATGTGAACTTAAAGGTGCGTGAAGACTTCTACGAAGCCCTGACCGCATTCGCCAGCTGCTTAAAAGTGGCACTGCAATCGGCCACTTTCTTTGAAGATAAGAGTTTCAGCGATCAGGACCGCCGCCATTACAAAGAAACAGTTAAGCAGCTGTCTGGCCTACGGCAAATGGTGCAACAGGATGCTGGCGAAAAAATCGATTATGACCAATATGCAGAGCAGGTCAAAAAACTGCTGGATAAGCATGTGGTCGGCGTGGAAGTAAAAGATCCTGATGGTGTGTATGAAGTCGGCAAGATGGGGCAGCAGCAAATAGAGGACTGGAGCGAAGATAAAACTCGCAATGAGACCGATATCATCAAGACTCGTGTCACACGCATGATTGAACAAGAGCTGCGCAACGATCCTTATGCGCAAGAAGCTTTTTCGAAGTTACTGCGCCAAGCCATTGAGGAAGCCGAAAAGCTATTCGAGCATCCACTGAAGCAATACCTGCTGTTTCATGAGTTTGAAGAGCAAGTGCAAGAGCGCCGCTTAGATGATATGCCTGATGTTTTCTCCGGCAATCGTCACGCTCAAGCTTACTTTGGGGTATTTAAAAAGTTGCTGCCAGAAGTGTTTGTGGCAACTGATCAGCAAACGCAGGATAAGTGGATCAAGTTGGCGTTTAAAGTGGATCAAGTGGTTGATGTTGCGGTGGCTGAAAACTCTATCAACCCGCAGAACATCGAGGCCGACATCCGTAAACAACTCTTACCGCTAATGTTTAAAGAGTGCAAAGCCATGGGTGGCGGCATGGACCAAGCTAGGAAAATTGTCGAAATGGTCGTGCAAATCACCCGTGTGGGTTTGAGTGCGGTGTAACGCTATGAACGTTTTGATTAAACCAGACAGCCAGCCAATGAGCTTTAGGTACGGTGACGAGCGCATCACCTTTGAGCAAGTGTTGCGCCCGCACGCCACGGACAAGGTGTTAATCAAGGTGCATCCAGACTGCCGTGTGGTGGTATCAGCCCCAGAGGATGCTACCAGTGAGACAGTTTTGTACGCCGTTAAACAGCGCGGACGCTGGATTTACGAGCAACTGCGTGAGTTTCGCCAGCAGCTTGAACATGTCACCTTGCGTAAGTACATCAACGGGGAAAGCCATTACTACTTAGGTAAGCAATACCTATTGAAAGTCCACGTAGAGCCAAATCAAGTTCAAGGTGTCAAACTGCTTCGCGGTAAGTTGGAAGTGTCAGTACGTGCAAGCGATGCTACTAGAGTAAAAAGCTTGCTTATCGATTGGTATAAAACACGTGCTAGAGAAGTGTTTGCCAATCGGTTGGATGCGCTCTTAGAGCAAGCACTGTGGGTGCAAGAACGACCCCCCATTCGTATCCTAACTATGAAAACCCAATGGGGCAGCTGTTCGCCTAATGGCCGCATCACGTTAAACCCACACTTGGTTAAGGCCCCCCGCGATTGCATCGATTACGTCATCCTGCATGAGCTGTGTCATATTGCAGAGCATAATCATAGCGAGCGATTTTATCGGCTGTTAAACCAGGTGATGCCCAATTGGGAAAAGACGAAAGAGCGTTTAGATGGATTGGCTAGCAGGATACTGGCTGTATAGGGCATGGGAGCAGGTTAGAAAAACCAATAGCTGCAACATGCTGATTTTAAAGGGGAGTGGCGCACTCGACAGGAATCGAACCTGTGACCCCTGCCTTCGGAGGGCAGTGCTCTATCCAACTGAGCTACGAGTGCGTGGCGCGGATTATACACAAGTATGACCACCGCTGTAAGTACGGATTTTAGCCCTGGCCACCGCCCTCCAAAGGCAATCCGAAATCTTTACCGAACAAAACGAACATGCTCAAAGTGACTTTACGGGTTAAGATACTTACTGCTACCTTCGAGGGGCACGCAGTTTCCGTTCATTGTCCCGATATTATGAAAATGATGGCAGTGCTTTACGATGTCAGAGTGCCCGCGATAAATCAGCACCTAAAACGCATTTTTGCTGCTGGCGAACAAGAGGAAAGCGCAGTTGTTAAGGATTACTTAAGGAGCCTCTGAATACAGCTACTTCGATGGGGCAGCGTGCCAACTCAGCTGATTAAAGAGTACATCATCAAAGGTTTCATCATGGATAATTCAGTAAATAAGCTGCCTGCAAGGGAAAGTATGACGGTTGAGTTCAAAAGCGATCGCAGTGGTTTTCCTGATGATGACTTGGTAGGGGCTTTGATCTGCTTAGCCAACACTAAGGGTGGGGAGTTATGGCTTGGCGTTGAAGATGACGGCATGCCTTCTGGTTTACACACCAGCCATAATGACCTATTTGGCTTATCTGACTTGATTGCGTCCAAAACCACCCCGCCACTTTCTGTAACAGTTACTTTGCAGATATTTTCTGGAATCGAAGTGGCGAGAATAGTTGTACCAAAATCCAACTCTCTAATCGCAACTGTCGATGGCGTATGTTTGCGTCGACGCTTAAAACATGATGGAACACCCGAGTGCATTACTGTGGATAACGAATAAAGTGTTGATCTGCGCCAAGGAAAGCATAGAAACTTGTCCAAAATGAATTTTTAAAAACTTTTCTCTCTAGCCTCATGCGAACAGCCTTATATTTTGTTACTATTTGTAGCCGTTCCGTAGCACTTATCTTGCTGCTACATTCCCTATAGGCCAATCTTGAGAATAACTTTATGCTACGTAGTTTATTTACATTGGTTGCTGCTGCGCTGTTATCCATGCCAGCATTAGCCAGTGCATCAGTTGAAGCAGTAACGCATTTAAATGCTACAGGTACCCTTGCGGGTTATTTGGCTGTTTTTGTCTTTGCCATTGCTTATCTAGTAGTGGTGGCCGAGGAAAAATTAGAGTTACGTAAGTCAAAGCCTGTTTTAATCGGTGCGGGTATTATCTGGGTTTTGGTTGGGATCGTGAGTACAGACCCCTCCGCAACAAAAGCAGCTTTTAGCGCTAACTTCCTCGATTTCAGTGAGTTGATGCTGTTCTTGTTAGTTGCCATGACTTATATCAGCGCCATGGAAGAGCGCCGCGTGTTCGAGGCATTACGTGCATGGATGGTGCGTAAAGGTTTTAGCTATCAGACACTTTTCTGGCTCACAGGCGTTCTAGCGTTCTTTATTTCACCGGTCGCCGATAACTTAACCACCGCCCTACTCATGTGCGCTGTGGTACTTAAAGTAGCAGAAGGTCAAGACCGCTTTATCGCTATGTGCTGTATCAATATTGTTGTTGCAGCAAACGCAGGTGGTGCGTTCAGTCCCTTTGGTGATATCACCACGCTGATGGTTTGGCAGGCGGGCAAAGTGCAGTTCTTAGAGTTCTTCGACCTGTTCTTACCGTCCGTAGTTAACTTTGTCGTTCCTGCATTGGTGATGAGCTTCTTTATTCCTAAGGGTAAGCCAGCAAGCATCAGTGAAGAAGTAGAAACCAAGCGCGGCGCTAAGCGCGTCATGGCGCTTTTCTTACTAACAATCGTTACTGCAGTCTGTGGTCACCAGTTCTTAGGTTTACCACCTGTATTTGGCATGATGGTCGGCTTGGGGTATTTACAGTTCTTTGGTTACTTCTTACGCATGAGCTTACCATCTTCGTTGGCTAAAAAACGTACCATTGCTGAACAAAAAGCTGACCAAGAAAAATTACGTTATTTGGGTAGTGTTGTACCTTTTGATATTTTCAAAAACGTTGCCCGTGCCGAGTGGGACACCCTGTTATTTTTCTATGGCGTAGTGATGTGCGTAGGTGGTTTAGGCTACCTTGGCTACTTGCAGTTGGTGTCTGTTATGTTGTTTGACGGAGTAGGTGCAACCTGGGCTGCCTTTGGTATCGGTGTTATTTCTGCTGTTGTAGATAACATTCCGGTGATGTTCGCGGTACTGGAAATGAACCCTGTGATTAGTCACGGCCATTGGTTGCTGGTTACTTTAGCCGCTGGTGTGGGCGGTAGTTTATTGTCTGTAGGCTCAGCAGCTGGTGTGGCACTAATGGGCGCAGCCCGTGGTCATTACACTTTTATGAGCCACTTGCGCTGGATGCCGGTGATTTTCTTAGGCTATGTTGCCAGCATGTTAGTCCACCTATGGTTAGGAGACATCTTGGGCGTGTTTGACATATACGGTTAATCTCCCCTCGATACAAAAAAGAGCGCTGGATGAGCGCTCTTTTTTTTGCCTTAAATTGGGTGATTTATGTAACCTGACTTGTCGTTGTACGGCATTTTATAATTTTCGTTATTTTGTGATGCTCTTTGGAGGCTTTATGCGCTGGATATTGTTAACGCTATGCGGGTTGCTTGGAGCCTGTCAGGTTGCACCCTTAGAACCCGAAGACGCAGTTGTTTCCATGCGAGTAAGCACTGAGCGTACCTTACCTGAATGGCAGAGCCCGCGTGAACGAAGTCATCCACGGGTTGGACAAATTGTGTCTCTGCATAGCGGTGCCCAAGTGACAATTGAACAACTACTTAATGAGCTGGCAGATACGCCATTGGTATTGCTGGGCGAGAAACACGATAACCCGGATCATCATGCATTACAGCTATGGTTGCTACAGGCGCTTGAGGCGCGACGTCCACAAGGCTCTGTAGTGATGGAAATGCTCACGCTTGATCAGCAAACAACAGTCAGTCAGGTGCAAAGGCAGATACAGAGCGGTGAACAGGCTGAGGATTTACCCCAAGCATTAAACTGGCATTCAGGTTGGGATTGGCAACAGTATGCCGCCTTGGTATCCCATAGCCTGGAGCAACCTTATCCGTTACTGGCGGGCAATTTAAATCGTGACGCCCTGATGGCGATTTATCGTAACCCACCGCAGTTAACAGGCGTTGAGTCGACACGAGCCGATGTAATTGAGCATTTAACTGAACAAATCCGTGAAGGACATTGTAATAAACTGCCTGAGGCGCAATTACCTGCGATGCTAGCCGTGCAACAACAGCGCGATCGCAGTATGGCGAAGGTTTTACTTGAAGCGCCCAAGCCAACATTGTTAATCGCTGGTGCCTATCACGTACGTTACGATCTAGGCGTGCCCTTGCATATCAATGACTTGCAGAATGCAGAAAGGCTTGACCAAGCAGTTGTTATCTTTGCTGAAGCCGATCAAGAAGTGGACAGTAGTAGTGCGGATTTTATCTGGTATACGCCAGCTGTGGTTGAGACTGATTATTGCGCTGACGTAAAAGAGTAACTCTTGCGCGATAAAGCCTAGGTTAGCCACAAGTTTTTAGCAGGTTAGCGCGTTGGTTCAGCTTCTGTGGGAGCGCAACTTTTGCGCGATTGAATTTAAACTAATTAAAGTCATTGTTAAAAGTTTATAGGCATAAAAAAACCCCTGCAGTGTATCTGCAAGGGCTTTTTATTGGGCGCTTGACGGTGACCTACTCTCACATGGGGAGACCCCACACTACCATCGGCGATGCATCGTTTCACTACTGAGTTCGGAAAGGAGTCAGGTGGTTCCAATGCTCTATGTTCGTCAAGCAAT
>Ga0172382_10005233_pt1 | contig 19458 bp, 20 predicted proteins | sample Leawel138RmetaG_FD_122245 | JGI IMG/M metagenome (GOLD analysis project Ga0172382, IMG submission 122245) | Leachate microbial communities from a municipal landfill in Southern Ontario, Canada - Leachate well 138R metaG | ecosystem: Engineered > Solid waste > Landfill > Unclassified | place...
ATGAACGGTCACCACGTGACCCTCTTCGACCCCGCCGAAGCGGCGCTGGCGGGCGCCCGGCAGCGCGCCGCTAAACGCAACGACGAAACGGTGCTAGGCGCCCGCCTGACGCTCACTACGGACCTGGCGGCCGCGGCCGCGGGCGCCGATTTCGTGATCGAGGCCGTGCCGGAGAAGCTCGACCTGAAACGCTCGATCTTCGCTCAACTGGACGCCGCCGCTCCCGCTAACGCCATCCTCGCCACCAACACGAGCGAACTCTCGGTCACCGCTATTGCAGGCGCCACGCAGCGCGCCGACCAGGTGGTGGGCATGCACTGGTTCAACCCGCCGGAGCGCATGGAACTGGTCGAGATGGTCAGGGCCGTGCAGACGAGCGACGCCACGCTGGCGGCCACGGAGCGGTTGGCGCGCAGTTGCGGTAAGACGACCGTAACGGTGCAGGACCGGCAAGGTTTCGTGACCACCCGCGCGGTGGCGGCGCTGCTGCTGGAGGGCGTGCGCATGCTCGAGGAGGGCGTGGCCTCGCCGCGCGACATCGACACGGCCGTGAAGCTGGGCCTCAACCACCCCATGGGCCCGCTTGAGCTCTCGGATTACATCGGCCTAGACACCATGCTCCTGATCGCCGAGTCCATGACCGACGCCCTGGGGGAGAGGTTCCGGGCGCCGCAGACGCTCCGCAAGCTGGTGGAGGCGGGCCACCTCGGGCGCAAGACCGGGCGCGGCTTCTACGATTACGGCGGAGAATGAGCCAGCAGCGCACTGTGACTCTAGGCGCTCTAAACCAGGCGCGTTAGGCGCGAGCAAGTAAGAACGCCCCCTCACTTGGAGGGGGCGTTGTGGCTGGCCCACAGAGATTCGAACTCCGACCGACCGGACCAAAACCGGGTGTCCTGCCATTAGACGATGGGCCACCGACGGGAAGCGCACCTGCTGAACTTAACGTAGCCCCTGGGGGTCTACATACGGCTGGCGGGCGCGCTGCCGTGGCTTGCGTTGGCTGGCCCACAAGGATTCGAACCTTGACCGACGGTACCAGAAACCGTTGTCCTGCCATTAGACGATGGGCCAACGCGGTGGACGCCGTTCAGGCGCCCGGGCACCCCAAGCTGCGGAGCGCAACAGGGAGTGTATGCCTCGCCGCCACGGTCGTCAAGGTCGCAGCGGCCGACACGTAGTCTACCCGAAAAGTCGCGAGGCTGCTGAAGCCTGCGGCGCGGCCCTAAGTGGTATCCCCGCCCGCCGGTAAGGTATACTTCGCAGGCTCAGGACCAAGGCGCTGTTAGCGCGGCGGCCCGAGCCGTAGACCGCGAGGAGAGGTGCCGGAGTGGTTGAACGGGACGGTCTCGAAAACCGTTGTGTGGCTACGCTGCACCGTGGGTTCGAATCCCACCCTCTCCGCCATGAGTAGCCGCCCGTTTGGGCGGCACTTTTTTGTAGCGCCGCTAGCGCTTGGGGCGCCGCCCGCGTTCGCTTCAGCGCCCGCGCCGCCCGCGCCAGCACACCGCCCTCGCCGCGACCGGGGGCCCAGGAGGAGTTCCACATGGCCGTGACCGTCGTAGACCACCCGTTAGTGCAGCACAAGGTCTCCATCCTGCGGGACGAGAACACCAGTGTGCGCGAGTTCCGCTCCCTCTGCATGGAGCTGACCATGCTCATGGCGTTCGAGGCCATGCGCGACCTAGAGCTCGAGGACGCCACGGTGCAGACGCCAGTCGCTACCGCCAAGGTCAAGCGCCTGGCGGGTAAGAAGCTAGCGCTCATCGGTATCCTGCGCGCCGGGCTGGTTATGGTCGACGGGATCCTGGAGCTGGTGCCCAACGCTCGCGTGGGGCATATCGGCCTCTACCGCGATCCGGAGACCCTCTCGCCCGTGCAGTACTACTCCAAGCTGCCGAGCGACGTAGCCGAGCGCGACGTGTTCCTCCTCGACCCCATGCTGGCCACCGGTGGCAGCGCCGCCGCCGCCATCCAGATCCTCAAGGACGAGGGCGCCAAGCGCGTGCGTTTACTCTGCATCATCGGTGCGCCTGAAGGCATCAAGGTGGTGGAGGACGCTCACCCGGACGTGGACATCATCCTGGCCGCCAAGGACGAGCGCCTGGACGAGCACGGTTACATCGTGCCGGGCCTAGGCGACGCGGGCGACCGGCTCTACGGCACCCGGTGACCCAGCGGTCCCCTAGCGGCGTAGCGGCCGCTTGTACCTGCGGTCTCATGGGCGTCTTACCTGGTCTCATAGAATGGGAGGCGTGCGCAGCACGGTGCTAGCTTTCTTCCCACTCGTCGCCGTCTCCTTCGCTATAGCGCTGGGAGCCGTGCTCTGGTTCGTCCCGCGGGTACGCCGTTTCGCTATCCGCATCCGCGCCGTGCAAGTGGGCGGCGGCTCCCACGGCAGTGGGGTCAGGCAACATCAAGGCGAGGTGCCTAACATCGGCGGTATCGCCATCCTCGGCGGCTTCCTGTTGGCCGTGCTCCTAGGCAGTCTAGTGGCGCCGAGCGCGCTCGACGAGTACCGGGTCGAGCTACTCGCCATCGCCTTAGGCGGCGCCCTCATGGCGCTCGTGGGCTTCATAGACGACATGTGGGAGGTGCCACCCACCCTGCGGTTAGCCTCGCAGGTTGTGGCCGCCGGCATCCTCGTGGTGAACGGCGTGCGGATCGGTTTCGTGACCGACTACTTCGGCGACGCCACCTTCCTCTTCATCCCCGAGACGTTCTCCATCCTCCTCACCATCCTGTGGGTGGTGGGCTTCACGAACGCCTTCAACTTCATAGACGGGCTCGACGGCCTGTCTTCCGGCATCACCGCCATCTCCAGCATGAGCCTCCTCGCGGTCGCCGTGCAGTTCCCGGACCGCGCCGCCGCTGTGCTCATCCTGGCCGCGCTGGCCGGCGCCTCGCTCGGCTTCCTGCGCTACAACTTCGGGCCCGCCACCATAACCATGGGCGACTCCGGCGCCTACCTGCTGGGGTACGTGCTGGCGGCCGTCAGCGTGCTCGGCGCCCTCAAGGTCACCGCGGCCGTGTCAGTGGTGGCGCCCATCCTCGTGCTGGCACTGCCGGTCGTGAACATCACCCAGGTCACGCTGCGCCGCTTGCGGCGTGGCGCCAGCCCGGCGTTGGCGTCGAACGACCACATTCACGACATCCTGCGCGAACGCTCCGGCTCCAAGCGCCTGACTGTGCTGCTGCTCTGGGCGGCCACCATGCTCCTCGGCGTCATCGGCATGCTGCTCTCGAGCACCCCGCCAGTGCTGGCGTTCGCCACCATCGTGGCCACCATCGTGCTCATCGCCGCCGTGTCGCTACTGCGGCTAGCTGAGGTCAGGCGTCTGGGCGACGCCTCGGCGTGAAACCGGGCGCAGAGCCGGCACCGCTAACGGCGCCCGCCGGGCGCCGCCCCCGCGTGGTGGCCGCGTTCGGCACCCGGCCGGAAGCCAACAAGATGGCGCCCGTGGTCACCGCCTTACAGGCCACGGAGGGGCTCGACGTGCTGACGCTCGTAACGGGTCAGCACCGCGAGCAACTAGCTAGTTCGCTGGCTACCTTCGGGCTGGTTCCCGACGCCGACCTGGCCGTCATGACGCCGCGACAGTCACTGGCTGAACTCACGGGCCGCATAGTGCCGGCGGCGGCCGCCAAGCTGAAGGAGTTGGAGGCCGATTACGTGCTGGTGCACGGCGACACCTCCACCACGTTCGCCGTGGCCCTGGCAGCGTTCCTGGAGGGCGTCCCCGTGGCTCACGTGGAGGCCGGCCTGCGCAGTTACGACATGCTGCAGCCCTTCCCGGAGGAAGCCAACCGGCGCCTCACGGACGTGCTCACCGACCTCGATCTGCCGCCCACCCCGCTCGCCCGGACGCAGCTGCTAGCGGAGGGCAAGAGCCCGGAAGCCATGATCGTCACGGGCAACACGGCCGTAGACGCTGTGCAGCAGATGCGCGGCGTGGCCAAGCTCCCGGCGCACGTGCCGGCCGGCGGGAGGCTGGTGGCCATAACCATGCACCGGCGCGAGAACTTAGGCGTCATGAGCGCCCTGGCCGCTGCGCTGGCGGCCGTGGCGCGCGCCAACCCGGACGTTACCTTCGTCTACCCAGTGCACCTCAACCCGGCGGTCAGGGAAGCGGTCCAGCCCAGCCTGGGCCCGCTGAACAACGTCATCCTCGACGACCCGTGGGAGTACCTCGACATGCTGGCGCTTCTGGACGCGTCCGAGCTGGTGATAACCGATTCTGGCGGTATTCAGGAGGAGGGCGCGGCCCTGGGCGTGCCCGTGGCCGTGCTCCGCAACGTGACCGAGCGCCCGGAAGGCGTGGACGCCGGCGTCCTGGAACTCTTAGGCACCGACCCGCGGCGCGTGCAGGAGCGCCTGCAGCAGCTGCTGGGCGACCCGAGCACCCTGCGCCGCATGCGCGAGGCGCCCAACCCCTATGGCGACGGACACGCCGGCGTGCGCGTGGCGCAAGCCGTAGCGTGGCGCTTCGGGCTGGCAGCCAAACCCGCGGACTGGCATCCAGCCGCGCCCGCTGACGGGGCGGCGGAGGGCACCCCCAGCACGGACGCTGCCAGCCGCGGGGGTAACTGATGGCCGCTCGGTCGCCCGCCCACCCGCCCGCCCAGCAGGCCCGGCCGCCAGCCCCGGCCGGAGCCACAGCGGCGACTGCCGCCGACAACGTCACAGTGGCGCCAGCCGCACGGCAGCACGAACTGCGTTTCGGTCTGGAACTGCCGGGCGGCGGGCGCGTGCTGCGCTGGCGCGGACCCGCCCTCATGGGCGTGATCAACGTGACGCCGGACAGCTTCAGCGATGGCGGGGAGCGCTTCGACACGGAACGCGCCGTAGCGGCCGGCCTGGCGCAACACGCTGCTGGGGCGCTGGTCGTCGACGTGGGTGGTGAATCCACCCGGCCCGGCGCCGCGCCCGTGCCCGAAGCCGAAGAGCGCCGCCGGGTGGTGCCCGTAGTGGCGGCGTTAGCGGCGGCCGGCGTGATCGTCAGCATCGACAGCCGCAACCCCGAAGTGGTTCGGGCCGCGCTGGACGCCGGCGCTCATATCGTGAACGACATCGGGGGGCTGCGCCTGCCGGGCATGCGCGCGGTGGCCGCCGCAGCTGGCGCACCGGTGGTGGTCATGCACATGCAGGGCGAACCGCGCACCATGCAGCAGGAACCCGTCTACCAGGACGTCGTCCGCGAGGTCAGAGAGTTCCTCCACGCTGCCGCGGACGCCGCGCTGGCCGCGGGCGTGCCGGACGTAATGCTGGACCCCGGCATCGGCTTCGGCAAGACGGTTAGCCACAACCTCGAGTTGCTCTCACACCTTGAGGAGCTAACGGCCAGCGAGCACACGGTCCTCGTGGGCGCCTCGCGTAAGTCCAGCATCGTCGCCATCGCGGGGCCCGCCGAACCTAAGCAGCGCCTGCCCGGCACCCTGGTCATGCACCTGCGGGCGGCTGACGCGGGCGCCGCCATGCTGCGGGTACACGACGTGGCCGAACACGTACAGGCCCTCAAGGTCTGGGGCGCCCTGCAGGGAACGGAGTACCACGCGTGACAGGGCACGGTTCACACGACCGCATAGTGCTAAGCGGCATGGAGTTCTTTGCCTACCACGGTGTTTACGACGAGGAGGGCACCCTGGGCGCGCGCTTCTCCGTGGACGTGGAGCTGGGCCTGCCCCTCACCACCACGGACAACATCCGCGCCACGGTGGACTACGGCCGCGTGTACAACCTGGTTAAGGAGGCCGTCACCGACACGCGCTTCAAGCTGATCGAGGCGCTGGCCGCCACCATCTGCGAACGGCTCCTGGCCGCGGAAGAGCTGGCGGTCGAAGCGGTGGTGCGGGTGCACAAACCGAACGCTCCGCTCCCCGGCATCGTGCGCGACGTGTTCGTGGAGGTCAGGCGTAGCCGCAGCTGAGCACGCCCCAGCCGCCGTGCCCGCTAGCGCGGCGCTACAGGCAGACGCGGCCGACCGGAGCCGGCTGGCCTACCTGGCCCTAGGCGCTAACCTGGGCGACCCAGCCAGCGGCCTGGCCGCAGCAGTAACCGAGCTCGCAGCGGTGGGGGAGGTGCTGGCTAAGTCCGCGCTCTTCCGCACCGCGCCTGTGGGCGGCCCGCCCGGTCAACCCGACTACCTCAACGCCGCCGTGCTACTGATGACGCACGAGGAGCACCCCGACCCCCGCACCCTCCTGAAGGAGCTCCTCGAGCTGGAGCGCCGCCTGGGCCGCGAACGGCGCGAGCGGTGGGGGCCACGCACCATAGACATCGACCTGCTCGACCTGGGCGGCCGCATGTTCGTCGCTCCGGCCAAAGGCGAGGGCCAGAGCGCACTGCCGACCCTGCCCGCCCTGCAGCTGCCCCACCCACGGCTGGCAGAACGCGCGTTCGTGCTGGCGCCCCTGCACGACCTAGCGCCCGAATGGCGCCACCCCACCCTGCGCAGGAGCGCCGCAGAGCTCCTGGACCGCGTGGCAACGGACGCTGTCACGCGCCTACCCGACCCCTGGTGACTCGCCTGAGTGCGTTGGGCGCCCGGAGCGGCAGCTGGCTCCGGCGGCGCCCGCCGGCCGGCGCCAGGGCGGTACCGGGAAAGCGCTGGCAACGGGTACACTGAACGGCCGATGCGTCTGTTCGCTATCGCCGACCCTCACCTCTCAGCTGTCTCGCCCAAGCCGATGGACATCTTCGGCGCTGGGTGGGAGGGTCATCCCGAGCTGTTCTTTGAGCGCTGGCGAGAGACGGTCACGGACGACGACCTCGTGCTCGTACCGGGCGACATCTCCTGGGCCATGCGGCTCGAGGACGCGCTCGTAGACTTACGCGCCTTAGCGGAACTGCCTGGCGAGAAGGTGCTGCTTCGCGGCAACCACGATTACTGGTGGCCATCGATAACGCGCCTGCGCAGCGCGCTGCCAAAGGGCATGCACGCGCTGCAGAACGACGCACTGATGGTCAGGGGCGTAGTGATAGCCGGCACGCGCGGCTGGATCTGCCCCGGCACCCACGGCTTCACCGATCAGGACGACAAGGTGTACAGGCGCGAGCTGGAGCGGCTCAGGCTCTCGCTCACGGCCGCTGAGCGCCTCGAAGGAGATTACCGAGTGGTCATGCTGCACTTCCCGCCAACCAACTCCCGGCTCGAGCCGAGCGGCTTCACGGAGCTCATCGCCGCCGCCAGCCCCGACGCCCTCGTGTTCGGCCACGTTCACGGCGAACAGGTCGGCATACTCCAGGAACTGGACGACATCGCCGTTCACTTCGTGGCCGCCGACGCTCTGGGCTTCGTGCCCAGACTGGTGCACGACTTCGGCGCGGGTGGGGGAGAGCAGTGAGCGGGCGAACCAGCGACGCGGCCGCCGCGCAGGTGCTGGTCGTGAACGCCGGCAGCTCCAGCCTGAAGATGAAGCTGCTACCGAGCGGGGAATCGGTGCTCATCGAGAGGCTCGGCGGTCCCACCAGCGTGCGCGCGTCGTTCGCGCTCGTCGACTCGCCACGGCTCGAACGCCACGACCACGCTTTCGATTTCGGTTTGCAGCTCCTGAACGCGCACCTGGGCCCCGTCACGCTGGCGGCCGTGGGGCACCGCGTTGTCCACGGCGGCACCCGCTTCGTGACGCCCACCCTGATAGACGAGCAGGTGGAGACCGCCATAGAGGAACTCTGCCCCCTGGCGCCCCTCCATAACCCTGGCAACCTGGCCGCCATAAGAGCCGCCCGAGCTGCCCTGCCGGACGTGCCCCACGTCGCCATCTTCGACACCGCCTTCCACGCCACGCTGCCCAGGCACGCCTACCTCTACGGCCTGCCTCTCGAGTACGCCGAGGACGGTGTTAGGCGTTACGGCTTCCACGGCACCAGCCACCAGTACGTGTCGCACAAGGCGGCGGAGCTGCTCGGCAGGCCACTGGCGGAACTCAAGATGATCACCATGCACCTCGGCAACGGCGCTAGCGCCACCGCCATCGCTGGTGGCGAGTCGGTAGATACCAGCATGGGCTTCACGCCACTCGAGGGCCTACTCATGGGCACCCGCACGGGCGATATCGACCCCGGTCTGCTGGTGCACCTGCTGCGGGGCGGCATGTCGCTGGACGCCCTCGATCACCTCCTCAACCGCGGCGCTGGACTGCGCGGCATGTCGGGCATATCCAACGACATGCGCGACGTGCGCCAAGCCGCTAACGCCGGCGAAGCGGGCGCGCAGGCCGCGCTTGAGCTCTTCGCTTACCGCGTGAAGAAGACCATCGGCGGTTACGCCGCGGCGCTCGGCGGTCTCGACGTGCTCGTCTTCACGGGCGGCATAGGCGAGAACGACGTGGCCGCGCGCGCCGAGTGCGTGGCGGGGCTCGAGTTCCTCGGCCTGCGCCTGGACGCCGCCCGCAACGCGCGTGGCGATGAAGTGATAAGCAGCTCAGACAGCGCCGTGACGGTGCTGGTGGTGAGAACCGATGAGGAGGGCCTCATCGCGGAACAGGCGCGAGCAGTGGCGAGCGCGCACGGGAGGACGCAAGCATGATCACGGTAGGACTCGACCTGGGCGGCACCAAGATCCTCGCCGCCGCGGTGAGGGACGGGCAGATCCTGGACTCGGTGCGGGTAGATACCCCGCAGACGGGTTTCGACGACGTGATAACGGCGTTGGTCGGCACCGCGGAGACGCTCAAGGCCCGCGGCTACGAGTCGGATGCCGTCGGTATCGGCTCGCCGGGTCCGCTCGACGAGGCGCGCCGCAAGGTGCTCTTCGCACCTAACATCGCCGGCTTCGACGACGCGCCGGTGGCCGACGCGCTCGAGGCGCGCCTCGGCAAGCGCGTCATCCTCGAGAACGACGCCAACGTGGCCGGTTACGCCGAGCACCTCTTCGGCGCCGCGCAGGGCCGTTACAGCAGCGTCTTCGTCACGCTCTCAACGGGCATAGGCGGGGGCCTCTTCTACGGTAAAGAGATCATCATCGGGGCGCACGGCATGGCCGGCGAGATCGGTCACATGACCATGATGGTGGGCGGCCCCATGGGCGGCGACGGCCACCCAGGCACGCTGGAGGCGCTGGCGGCCGGTCGCTCCATAGCCCGCGACGCCACTTACGCCTACAACACGCAACTGGACGCGCGCGACGTGTTCGAACGCGCCCGCGCCGGCGATCAGAAGGCGCTTGGGATCCTGGATAACGCCGCGCTCTACACGGGCATCGGCCTGGCTAACCTCGTCAAGGTCTTCGACCCCGAAGTGTTCGTTATCGGCGGTGGCCTGGCGCAAGCGGGCGAGTTCTACCTCGGGCGCGTGCGCGCGTCTTTCGAGACGTACCTGCGCGGCGGTTACCCCGTGCCGCCAATGCTGCCCGCCACCTTGGGCAGCGACGCCGGCGTGATCGGCGCGGCCGCGTTCGCGGCCAGCAAGGTGGGTAACGCGTGACTCCCGAAGTCATCTCGCTCATCCTCGCCGCGCTGCTCATCTTCGGGCTGCGCATCGTGGACGTGTCGCTCGGCACCCTGCGCATCGGTTTCCTCGTCAGGGGCGAGAGGCGCCTCGCGGGACTCTTCGGTTTCTTCGAGTCCCTCATCTGGCTGATCGCCGCCGCGCAGGTGCTCTCCAATCTGGACTCGCCCCTCAAGTTCATCGCGTACGCCGCCGGGTACGCCACGGGCACCATGCTCGGGGTCAGCATCGAGCGCTGGCTGGCGATAGGCGAGACCATCATGCGCGTGGTGTCGCCCGTGGACAGCCCGCCCGTGGAGGAGCAGCTGCGCGCCGCGGGCTTCTACGTGACGGTGCTGAACGCCCGCGGCCGTGACGGCGACGTGAGCGTCTCGTTCTCCGTGCTGCCGCGCAAGCGTATCCAGGAGGCCGTGAAGATCGTGGGCAGCGTCAACCCGCAGGCGTTCGTGACGTTCGAAGCCACCACGCCCACCAACCGCACGCCGGCCACCCCGCCCACCAAGATCATCAAGTAACGCCGCGCTGGCCACCGCGCGGGTGACCGGGGCGTTCGGCTAACGCCACCTTCGCGCCCCGCGCGTTCGGTCACCGCCACCATTGCGCCTCCGGGGCGCCCGATCACTGGGTTACCCCGGCAGCACCTTAGTCAGCGCCCCGCTGTCGTCGAGCCACACGGCTACCCGCCGGTCCAGCAGCTCGCTGGCGCGCGCTGAGGCGTCGGCCACCAGTTGCTGAGCGGCCGAAGTGACCACTACCGGGCGCGCGTCTATAGCCAGGCTGGCGGTGACGGCCAGGCGGTCCAGTAGCGCTTCCACGCGCCAGTCGTCCTGGAAGAGGTGCTTCAGCTCGAGCAGCGCGCCCCGCAGGTAGGTGGCCTGGCGCCCGTTAGGCGCGTCCGGCCGGCGGAGGGCTACCGCTGCCGGCAGCGCCGAGAGGGCGTCGTAGAAGGCGTCCACGGTCTCGTCCAGCAGGTAATGCTCGGCTATGAGCCGCAGGGCGTGCTCCTCGGCTTCCTCCACTATGTCCTCGTCCGGGTCGGCTGGGTCTAGGCCGTCGTAAGCGGCCGTGAGCTGCCTTGGCAGGTTGTTGAGCCGGTAGAACTGCTCCTCGAGGGCAGACCCCACGATGAACCCCGACCAACGCCAGCCCGCCTCTCGCAAACGCCTTATGGCCTGCAGTTCGGGTGAGAGCTGGATCTCGGCTTCCGTCAGATGAGCGAGCGAGGTTACGGGAGCGGCGTCGGGGGATCTGCGCATGCGTCAATGGTAGCCCCTCATGTGCGCCAAGCCCGCCCGTAACGCTCAGTTGAGACTTATACGCCCGTGGTAACGTTGCGCGGTGAGTTTGTACACCGACCACGCCGACCGTTCGTCCGACGAAGGCGCCGCGCCCCTCAGGCGCCGCGCGTGGGGTGGGCTGCTGGTGGGCCTCGCCCTGCTGCTGGCGGCGGGCGTTTTCGTGGCCCTGGACGTGCGCAGCTACTTCACGGTTCCCGAAGTTACGCTCCCCAACCTGGTGGGGGTCCCGTACGACCAGGCCGCCGCCACGCTGCGGCGCGAGGGCCTGGACCCCGTCACTTTCGTTGAGCACGTAGCCGGCCTGCCCGCTGAGGTGGTCAGCTCCCAGGCGCCCGAGGCGGGCACCGTGGTGAAGCGCGGCCGCACGGTGCACTTAGGCGTTAACACCCCGCCCGCCGAGGCGCGCATACCCGACCTGGTGGGCCTGCTGCAGGCCGACGCGCTGGAGCGCGCCGCTGACCTGAACCTGCCCGTTGGGCCCATCACCTTCGAGCCGTCCGACCGCGCCGCGGGCCGCGTCATAGCGCAGGAGCCCGTGGGCGGCGAACGCCTGGGCGAGGCCAGGGAACTGCAGCTCATCGTCAGCTCGGGGCAGCCCGTCGGCGTGGTCGAGGTACCGGAACTGAACGGCACCAATGTCGATGACGCCGAGGTAGCGCTGCGCGCGCTCGGTTTCAGGGTCATCGAACGCTTGCCGTCGGCCGTCAGCTTCGTGGGGCCCGGCGCCGTGGTCTCCACCGTGCCTGCGGCGGGGGAGTCCGTTGCCACCAGCACGCCCATCATCGTTCAGTACGCTCTCTCCACCGCCAACGTGGTCGCCGTGCCTGAAGTGGTCGGCTTCCCGCAGTGGCGCGCTCAGCTGGCGCTGCGAGCCGCTCAGCTGGAGCTGGGGCCGGTCACTTACGTGCAGGACCCCAACCAGCCTGAAGGCGTCATAGAAGTGAAACCCACCGGTTACACCCTGCCGGGCACGCCCGTCCTGCTGACCGTGAACGGCGCCGAGCCCACGCCACTCTTCCCGAACGACGGGTTCGGCGGGCTCTTCGACGGCATCACTCAGCCCGGGCAGCTCACGCCTGGCGTCACTCCCGGCGGCGTGACGCAGGGGGGCACGTCACTGCCCGGTACTGGCGACACGACCCTCCCGCAGGACGGCGCCGCGGCTGACGGCAGCCGCCAGGTGGCGTTCTCGTTCGACCCCACCAACATGGGCATCAGGCGCCTGCTAGAGGAGCGCTACCAGCTGAAGGTAGTGGTCTCGGATGAGCGCGGCGAGCGCGTGGTGCTGGACCGGCAGCTGAACCCGGGCCAGACGGTGTCGACCACCATCCCCGTTTACGGTTCGGACGTCATGTTGCAGACTTACATCGACGACGTCTTCTTCCAGGCTTGGCGGCCCTGAGGCTCGCCTTAGCCTGACCCGGGCCGAGCGTGCGAAACCCCGGTTGGAGTGGCGTTTACCGCTGTGAACGGCCGCTGGTTCGGGTGAGAATCCACCGTATACTCGTCGAAGACGACGAAAGCCAACTGATCTCCGTCTCCCGTTGCCTGGCGCGGCGGCACCGGCGGGTACGAAAGCTTGGAGGAATGCCGTGAGTGAACCCGATATCGCCACGCTGGCGAGACGCCTGGCCGAACAGAACAACGTCGACTGGCGAACCCTGAGTGGTACCGGGCCGGACGGCAAGATCGTAGAGCGCGACGTTCTCGATTACCTGGCCCGCGTCATGGCCGGCGAGGAGGCCGTGAACCCCACGCCGGAACCGCTGCCCGAGGGCATGGAGGCGTGGCCCGATCAGGACGCCCCCGCCTACTTCAAACCCAACGGGCATTCACAGTCCGCGCAATCTGACGGGGCCGCGCAAGTCGTGGACGACGCAGCGGACGACCTGCTAACTGACCTGGCTGAGATGAACGACGACGGCATGGACCTGGCTGATAGCGACGCCGGCGCCAGCGAGGAAACGTTCGGCGCGTCGGCTGGCGACGCGTGGGAGCAGCCGGCAGATACGTTCTCAGCTGCTGTGGACGTTGACGCGCAAACGGGCATTGAGCCAGCCGAGGACGTCTTTGCTGAGCCCGCCACCGACGCAGCCGCTAGCGATGACATGGAACTGTCGGACGACATCTTCCTGTTCGACGACGAAGATGACACTTTCGACGCCGCCGCCGCAGACACGGGCTTCGCAGCTGCGGAACCGGCGCCCGCTTGGCAACAGAGCGACACCCCCGCCTGGGGCACAGCCGCCGAGACTGCCCAGGAGTTCGTCGCCGACGCCTTCGAGGAGGCCGACCCCGACGACGCCCTGCTGGTAGCGGACGACGACGATGACGTGGTCGCGGACGGGGCCGCTAGATACGCCGCTGATCCGGCGCACGGTGCGGTTGGTTTCGCCAGCGACCTGGCTGAAGACCTTGCCGCCGACGTGAGCGCCGACTTGGAGGCTGGCCTGGGTGCCGAACTGCACTCCGACCTCGGGAGCGACTTCGGCGCGGCCGCCGAGCAAGCGCTAGATGAGGGCGTGAGCGACCACAGGGAAATCTTCGCGGCGTCCGTGGAGAGCTACGACCAGGAGTTCACCACTCCGAGCGAGCAGTTCGAGGACGAAGCGGACCTCTCCGGTTGGGGCAGCAGCGACCTGAGCGACCTGAGCGACGAGACGCCCGTAATGAGCGACGCGAGCGTCGAAGAGGGCGGCGATCTGCCCGATCTCTGGGCCAGCGAAACTCAGGCTGACAGCGCCGTAGAGGACTTGACGGTCGACCTGACCGAACCAGAAGCCGAAGAGGACGCAGCTGTGGCCTGGGGCGAGGGTTACGGGGCTGTGGACGTGGACGCGGCAGCGAGTAGTGAGGCGGGAGTCGACGAGGCGGACGCTGATGACCTAGCCGCGGCCGCTGACGAACTGGACAGCGACTCTGAGGCTGAGCAGGTGGACGCAACAGGCGACGCGTGGAGCGACGCCGTGACCGGCGCAGACGACGTGGTCGACCTGGAACAAGCCGAAGCGCTCGACGAGCAGGACGCGGTGGCGGACCTGGAGGCTCTCGACGGCCAGCCGGAAGTGCCCGCTGCGGCGCTCGCCGGTCTGCCCTTCATGCGCACGGGCAACGTCATGCGTCGCCACGTGGACCTGAGCGCCCTGGCCAACGCGCAGCTGGCCGCCGGTATGGAGCTCGGGCACGACGAACCGCTGTCGCCCGCGCCGTTCCTCCTCCGCGCGGTGGCTAAGGCCGCCGCCGAACTGGGTTCCGCACCTGGTCAGGTGGCTCTCGCCGAGCTGGAGGGCGAAGTGCGGTACCGCCGCGTGGACGACGCCGCCAACCGCTCGTTCGGTTCGCTTGTCGACGAACTGACCGGGCAGGGGCAGGAAGAGGACGAGATCGGCCTCGTAGCCGTGGACCTCAGCGCCTTCGACATGGACGAGTTACTACTAGATCTGGACGCGCCTGCGGTCACACTCGGCCGCGTCCTGTACGACACCCAGCGCGGCGCGCACCGCAGCACCCTCACCATGAGCGGCGACCTGCCGTTGACCGAAGGCGCCAAGCTCCTGGCGCGTGTAGCCGAACTACTGGAAGCGCCGATCCGCCTGCTCCTCTGAGCTAGGCGGACCGGCGCCGCAACTTGAAACGTAAGCGCCCTGCCAGGGCACGCGGCTTCAGCTGGTTAGCGCGGGCTCCGCTGGGATGAGCAGCCACAGCAGCAAGTAACCAACCGCGGTGGTACCTACCGACAGCAGCACCGACAGCGCGTACAGCAGGCGCACGTTGGTGCTGCTCGTGCCTATGAAGGCAGCGATGCCGCCGCAGACGCCACCGAGGAGCCGGTCGCTCCGGCTACGCGTGAAGCGCCGTTCCGTGAACGGCTTGCGGGCTCTTCTCTGATCGTGCGCCAGCGCGTGGGCGTAAGGACGCTCGCCGCCAGGCAGCGGCTTTGGCTGGGGAGCGTGTGTTTCGGCCGTGTGTCCCATGTGAAGCGAGTATAGAACGGCTCGGCTACGGTACCCTCTACTCTGTGAATGAACGCGAGCCAACGAGTGCGCCCGCGCCCGCGCCAGGCGCTACATCGAAGCGCGTGGTGGTGGGCGTCACCGGCGCTTCGGGCCTGGTGTACACCGTCGACATGCTGCAAACCATGCGCGCGCTTGGCGTCGAGAGCCGGCTCATCGTCACGGCCGGCGCTAAGCACGTCATACCCACCGAGCTGGAGGGCTCGCTCCACGACCTGGAAGCGCTGGCCTCCAAGGCTTACAAGGACACCGACCTGGGCGCGGACATCGCCAGCGGTAGCTACCCCTTCGACGCGATGGCCGTGGTGCCCTGCAGCGCCGGTACGCTCGCCAAGATCGCCAGTGGGGCTGCGGACACGCTCCTCACCCGTGCGGCTCACGTGACCCTCAAGGAGAGGCGTCCGCTCGTGCTGGTGGTGCGCGAGGCGCCCTACTCCCGGCCCATGCTTGTGAACATGCTCAACGCGCACGACGCTGGTGCCGTGGTGCTACCCGCCGCGCCCGGCTTCTACCACCGGCCCACCACCATCACCGAACTGGTGGGCGGCATAACTGCCCGGGTCCTCGACCAGCTTGGCGTCAGTAACGAACGCTCACCGCGCTGGAAGGCGCACAAGTGAGCGGCGTTACGGCCCTGATAGCGGCCGCCGGTAGCGGTGAGAGGCTCGGGCTTGGACCCAAGGCGTTCGTGCGCGTGGGCGGGCTCACGCTCCTGGAGCTGACCGTGGCCGCCGTGCGCGGCGCCGCCAGCGAGATCGTGGTGGCCGTGCCCGCTGAGCACCTGGCAACAGCGCGGCAACTGGCGCCTGAAGCCACCATCGTTAGCGGCGGAGCGGACCGGCAAGCCACCGTCCGTGCCATGCTGGCGGCCAGTCACGGCGACATGGTGCTGGTGCACGACGTTGCTCGGCCGTTCCTCACGCCGGCAGTGCTGCGGCGTGTGCTGGTAGCGGTGGAGGAGACGGGCGCCGCTACCGCCGCCTTGGCCCCCGCCGACACGGTCGTCATGGCCGAACAGGGCGACGTGGTGCAGCGCGAACTGCTGCGCCTGGTGCAGACCCCGCAGGGCTTCCGCCGCGCGCTGCTTTCGGAGGCGCATGAAGCTGCTGTCAAGGCGGGCGTGAGCGCCACCGACGACGCCGCACTGGTGCGCCGCCTGGGTCTAGCTGTGGCGCTGGTAGAGGGGAGCCCCCTCCTAAGCAAGCTCACCGTCGCCGGCGACCTGCCCCTCTTCGAGGCTCTTCACGCTGTGTGGCTTAAGGAGACGGGGGTGACGGAACGTGCGGCCAGGTAAGTACCAGCGGCAGGCTAACGCCAAAGTGAACCTGGGCCTGGCGGTGCTGACCCGCCGCGGCGACGGTTTCCATGAGGTCGAGACCCTCATGGCCCGCACGTACCTGGCTGATGACGTGGAAGTGACGGTGGCACCGCCCGGCGCGGGGGACGGCGGTATTCACCTGGCGGTAGGCGTGGACGCCGCCGCAGGCGCACTGCCCGGCGCGGACTCCCTGGCTGAGGGTGAGGACAACCTGATGACGCGGGCCGCGCGCGCCTACCTGGCGGCTTACCTGCGCGCTGCTGAGGCGGTCGGCGCGGCGTCGTCCGCGCCGACCGTGAACCTGACCCTGGTGAAGCGCGTGCCGGTGGCCGCCGGTCTTGGCGGCGGGTCCTCGGACGCCGCCGCTGTACTGAGTGCCCTGCACGAGGCGGACGCCGCGGCGCAGCCCGGGGGCGCAGCCCTCGTGAACGTGGAGGAGTTGACCGCCCTGGCGCTGGAGCTGGGCTCCGACGTGCCCTTCTTCCTCGCTGGTCACCCGGCCGCTTTGGCGCGCGGTCGGGGCGAGCGGCTCACCCCGACTACGCTGCCGCAACTTGAGCTGGTGCTGGTCAATCCAGGCTTAGGGGTCAGCGCGGCGGAGGCCTACCAGCAGCTGGTGGGTTTCACGCCGCGGCTCCGCACCGAGCGTGCGCTGGCGCGGCTGGCGGAGGGGTTAGACCCGGGCTGGTCCAACGGTCTCCAGCCGGGCGTGCTGAGGGCGCACCCGGAGGTCCGCGAGGTGCTCACCGCCCTGCGTGAAGCGGGCCTGAAGGGCGTGATCATGTCGGGCAGCGGGGCGACCTGCTTCGGGGTGGCGACCGCACCCGAACCGGAGGAGGGCGCAGCGGACGGGTCAGGCAGCGCAGCCAGCGCGGTGGACGCCGGCCAGGCCAGCGCGGCTCGGTCCGCTGCCGCCGCCGCGCGCGCGCTCAGCGAGCGGCATCCGGGGTGGTGGGTGACCGCCACCTGCACTACGCTCGGCGGTTAGTCGCCTGGCGCCCCACCGCCGTCCGGCGCGCCGCCTCTCGCCGATACGAGAATGCCTTGCCTCACTTGCGCCGTGGCGGGAACGCCTTGGCCTGCTCCACGTCGTCCTGCACGAGGAAGTCCTCGCCGGCTAGCGACTCCACGTGGTGCCTTAGCTCGTGGGTGAGGGTCTCCCACGCCTCCTCTTCCCAGTCGAAAGCGGGATCGTCGGCTGCGATGGTGGCGAAGGAGCCGTAGTAGATGGCCACGTGCCGGCCCAGGCCCTCACCGGCGCCCAGGAAGTCGGCGGGCCCCGGGTCGAGGTACTCGCCCATGCGGACCACGTCGTCGTAGCCCTCCTCCTCCTTGACCTCCTCGATAACGTGCACGCCCTGCAAGCCCTCCATGAACTCGGGCGGTATCTCCGCCACCATCTGCTCGATGAGATGCTGGAACTCCTCGAAGCTCATCACGCCACCGCAGACATGGGCACGGGCCGGTCGGCTTCGGCGCTGGCGTAAGCCGTGAGGATCAACCGCACCGCCTCACGGCCGTCCTCGCCGCTGCACACGACCGGGCCCTCGCCGCGTACAGCCGCCACGAACGCCATGACGTGCCGCACGTGCGGTCCCAGGCCCGTGAAGCGGTGCTCGGTCACGTCCGTCTGGTCCCAGCTACCGCCGGGCGACGCGCGGTAAAGGTGCCGCAGGGTCGGTGGGCCGTAGCGGTTGGTCGACTCCAGGGCCCCTTCCGTGCCGTACACCCAGAAGCCCTCCTCCCAGCCGGTGGCGGTCCAGGCTGTCTCTATTACGCCCAGCGCGCCGCTGCGGTAACTGAGACTGGCGTGGGCCGTGTCCTCGACCTCGATGGGGAACTTGGTAGTCGCCAAGCGCGCGTACACCGAGTCGACCTCGCCGCCTAGGAAGAGCGCCAGGTCGGCCAGGTGGCAGCCGTTGTCGAGGAGCGTGCCGCCGCCCGAGGTGGCCTTGATGGCGAACGTGGGCCGCACGCTGGTCAGCCCGCCCCAGTCGTGACCCTGCCGTAACCGCACGTGCGTGATCGCGCCGATGGTGCCTGAGCTGATCAGCTGACGCGCAGTGGCCACGGGGCCACTCGAGCGCAACTGGTGGTTCACCATCAGCACCACGCCAGCGCGGGCGCACGCCTGGATCATCTCGTCAGCCAGGCGCAGGTCAAGAGCGATAGGTTTCTCGACCAGCACGTGCACGCCCGCCGCGGCCGCAGCCAGCGTGGCGGGGTGGTGCACGGCTGTGGGCGCAGCGATACTCACCATGTCGAAGCCGCCCTGCTCGAACAGCTCGTTCAGGTCGGCGTGGCCGCGGCCGATCTGCCACTGCGCCATGCGGGCAGCCAGCGCCTCCTGACTAACGTCGCAGAGCGCCACCACCTCCACGCCCGCCGCGCGGTAACCCTCGAAGTGACTGGCCGAGATACCGCCCGTGCCGATGATGGCTGCGCGGAGGGGCCGGCTCACTTCTTGCCGGCGTCCAGCACGTGCTCCTTGCCCCAGTTCGGCACGCTTTCCAGCGGCGCCGTCATGGGGCAGCCGGCAGTGGAGCGCCGGTAGTGCGGCGCCACGTGGCGGGCGGCGTTGGCGAGGATCGTCTGCACGTTCTCGTCGTGATAGGTGGGGAACGTCTCGTGCCCGGGCCTGAAGTAGACCACCGTGCCGTGCCCGCGCCGCCACGTGCACAGGCTGCGGAACACCTCGCCGCCCTGGAACCAGGACAGCGCCAGCAGCTCGTCTGGGTCGGGGACGTCGAAGCGCTCCCCGTACATCTCCTCCTGCGGCAGCTCGAAGTACTCGGGCACACCGCGCATGATGGGGTGACCGGGAGCGATGTTCCAGATGCGCTCCTTCTCGTCGGCCTCGCGCCACTTCAGCGAGCAGTTGGTGCCCATGAGGCGGTGGAACACGCGCGCGTTATGGCCGCTGTGCAGCACTATGAGGCCCATGCCGGCCAGCACCGCCTGCTGCACGCGCTGCACGACCTCGTCGCTCACCTCGTTATGGGCCACGTGACCCCACCACAGCATTACGTCCGTGGTGTCGACCACTTCCTGCGAGAGGCCGTGCTCGGCGTCCTGCCTGAGCGTGGCTGTGCGCACCGTGGCGCCCGTGCGCTTCTCGAGGGCGGAGGCCAGGGCGCCGTGGATGCCATCTGGGTAGATGTCGGCGACGACCTGGTTGTTGATCTCGTGGATGTACTCGTTCCACACGGTTATGCGCAGTTCCTGCACTTGTGAACTCCTGGTTCTTGCGGTCAGTCAGTGACCGCACCCTGCGAGGCGCTCGACACCTGCTGCGCGTACTTGGCCAGCACGCCGCGCCGGTAACGCGGTTCGGGCTGCACCCACTCTGACCGGCGGCGGCTGAGCTCCTCCTCGGAGACC
>Ga0172382_10005235_pt1 | contig 19455 bp, 15 predicted proteins | sample Leawel138RmetaG_FD_122245 | JGI IMG/M metagenome (GOLD analysis project Ga0172382, IMG submission 122245) | Leachate microbial communities from a municipal landfill in Southern Ontario, Canada - Leachate well 138R metaG | ecosystem: Engineered > Solid waste > Landfill > Unclassified | place...
AATCCATTGGCCTTTGCGGTCTGGCTCAGTTCCAGGTAGCTCATGGCCTGGACTTCGTACTTGCGCTTGGGGTCGCGCGCCATGAAGTGGTAACACTTCAGGGCGTCGTCCTTCTCGAGAAAAACAGGGATGAAATCCACGTGCTCGACTTCGTCGTGGAGGCCGAGAAACTGCTCTCCGGGTCCCGGATCGATGACCGTTACCCAGACAAAAGGGTTGTCCGCCAGAAATTTGCTCATGGTTGCATTGCACTCCTCGGTTGTGATGGATGACATTGATCTTTAATGTAGCAGAATCGACGCGGGGCGCAATCCTCATCGGTGACGGTTTCAATGCGATTGACAAGAGCGGGAAATGACTTTAGTCTCGCAGGCTTGAAATTTCAGGAGAATTGCTGATGAACGAAATTCTGGTCGTTGGCGGCGCCGGGTACATCGGCAGTCACATGTGCAAGCATCTGGCCGATACGGGGTACCGGCCGGTGGTGCTGGACAACCTGAGCACCGGCCACCGGGCCGCCGTCCGCCATGGCCCATTTTTCCAAGGGGAAATGACCGATGCCGCCTTGTTGGCGGCCATCTTCCGTCAGCACCGGATCCAGGCGGTGATGCATTTTGCAGCCCACTGTTACGTGGGCGAGTCCGTGACGGATCCGGCCAGGTATTACCGGAACAACGTGGCGGCCACCCTGGCGCTGATGGAGGCCATGGGGCGGGCCGGGGTGCGACGGTTGATTTTTTCTTCCTCCTGCGCCGTGTACGGCGAACCGGCGCAGGTGCCCATGGACGAAGACCATCCCCTGCGCCCCATCAACCCCTATGGACGGAGCAAGCTGATGGTGGAACAGATCCTGGAGGACTTCGAAGCTGCTTACGGTTGGGCCACCGTCCGTTTGCGCTATTTCAACGCCGCCGGCGCCGACCCCGAGGGCGTCCTCGGCGAGGATCACCGTCCCGAGACCCATCTGATTCCCCTGGTGCTGCAGGTGGCCCTCGGTCAGCGGCCCGCCATCGATATTTTCGGTGACGATTTTTCCACCTTCGACGGCACCTGCATTCGCGACTACATCCACATCGCCGATCTGGCCCAGGCCCATCGGCTGGCCCTGGAACGGATTCTCAACGGCGGTACGGGAGGTGCCTTCAACCTGGGAAATGGAAACGGCTATTCGGTGCGCCAAGTGGTGGATACGGCGCGTCGAGTCACGGGCGCCGTTATCCCGGCCCGGGTGGCGGGGCGGCGCCGGGGCGATCCTTCCACTCTGGTGGGTGCCTGTGGCAAGGCGCGTGAAACGTTGGGATGGCGGCCCCGGTACCCGTCTTTACAGGATATCGTCGAGACCGCGTGGAACTGGCATCGGCGTCATCCCCGCGGCTATGACGACGGACGGATCGGATCGGAGGAAATCCCTTGGTGACCCCTGAAGAACTTTCCCGGCGGCATCTACCCACTGTCCTGGCCGCGGCCCTGGCTGCCGGCCGTGAAATTCTGGCGGTATACGCTTCGGATTTTGCCGTGGCCGTCAAGGCGGATGATTCCCCCCTCACCGCCGCCGACACCCGGGCTCACGGGGTGATTCGCGATGCCCTGGCGCCCATCGGTTTGCCGTTGCTCAGCGAAGAGGGCCGTGAGACGGCCTACGCGGAGCGCCGACGCTGGGATCGGCTGTGGATCGTGGATCCCCTCGACGGCACCAAGGAGTTCGTTTCCCGCAACGGCGAATTTACCGTCAACATCGCCCTGGTGGCGGATCAGCGACCCGTGATGGGGGTCATCTACGAACCGGTGGCCGATCGTCTCTACCTGGGCCTTGGCGCCGAGGGCGCCTGGCGCATCGAGGCCGCTGGCCGAGTCCTGGCCGGGGGACGGGAAGCCGGCCACTGGCGCCAAACCGCTTCTCGTCTGCCCCTGGCCCGGGCCGCCGATCGTCCCTTTACCGTGGTGGGGAGCCGCAGTCACGCCAACGCCGTCCTGACGGATTTCGTGGCCATGCTGCGCCGCCAACATGATCCACTGGAATTCGTGGCGGCCGGCAGTGCCTTGAAATTCTGCCGTTTGGCCGAAGGCGGGGCGGACATCTATCCGCGACCGGCGCCCACCATGGAATGGGACACCGCCGCCGGCCAGGGCATCCTGGAGGCCGTGGGCGGCCGGGTGATGATCTGGGAATCGGATCAACCGTTGACCTACAACCGGCCGAACTTGGTCAACCCGGGGTTTGTCGCCTTTGCCCCCGGTGTGAGGATCTCCTGATGAATGCCCCTCTACTTCCCAGCCCCCACGGCGGCCGCCTGGTGGATCTGTGCGTCGATGCCGATCGGGCCGCCCTGCTCAAGCAGGTTGCCATGGATCTGCCCGATGTGGTGCTCAACGAACGGCACATGTGCGACTTCGAACTGCTGGCCACCGGCGCCTTCTCGCCTCTGACCGGGTTCATGACCCAGGCGGACCACGCGCCGGTCTGTGACCGGATGCGCCTGTCCGATGGCACCCTGTGGCCCATTCCCATCTGCCTGGATGTCTCCGGGGACCGGGCCCGGCGGCTTGAAGTGGGCCAGAGCCTGGCCTTGCGGGACCCGGAAGGATTCCTGCTCGGGGTGATGCACCTGTCGGACATCTGGCCCGCGGCGGTGGAAGCCGAAGCCATGGCCGTCTATGGGACCCTGGATCGGTCCCACCCCGGGGTCGATTATCTCTTGCAGCGGGCCGAGAGTTTTTACCTCGGCGGTCCGGTGGAGGTGATCAGCCTTCCGATTCATTACGACTTCAAGCAAATCCGACAGACTCCGGCTGAAATCCGGAATCTGTACCAACGCTTGGGGTGGCAGCGGGTCGTGGGGTTCACCACCCGCAATCCCGTCCATCGACCCCAGTATGAACTGACCCTGACGGCCATGCGGCAGGCCCGCGCCAACCTCTTGTTGCTGCCTTTCGTGGGGGTGGCCCGTCCCGAGGATATCGATCACTACACCCGGGTGCGCTGTTACAACGAGATTTTACGGCACTATCCGCCGGATTCGGCGATGCTGAACCTCCTGCCGTTGGCGGTGCGCATGGCCGGCCCCCGAAATGCGCTGCTCCACGCCATCATCGCCAAAAACTTCGGTTGCACCCACTTCATCGTCGGCCGCGACCACGCCAGTCCAGGGCTGGACCACGAGGGCCGCCCTTTTTATGGCTGCCGCGAGACCCGGGAACTGGCCGCCGCCATGGCCGAAGAGCTCGGCATCGGTATCCTGAGCTTCGACGAGATGTGCTATCTGCCGTATGAAGATGAATACCGGTTCGCCGACGAGGTCCCCGAGGGGACCCAGACCTTGCGGATCACCGGCTCCCAGATCCGGCAGCGGTTGCGCAGCGGCCGGCACATCCCCGAATGGGCGTCCTTTCCCGAGGTGATTGCCGAACTGCAACGGGCCTGGCCGCCCCCCCGGCGTCAGGGATTCACCGTTTTTCTCACCGGGTTGAGCGGTGCGGGCAAATCGACCATCGCCAAGGTGCTCTACTCGCGCTTCCTGGAAATCGGCGATCGTCCCGTGACGCTGCTCGATGGCGACATCGTTCGTCACCACCTATCCAGCGAGCTGTCCTTCTCCAAGGAACACCGGGATGTCAACGTGCGCCGCATCGGTTTCGTGGCCTCCGAAATCACCAAGAACCGGGGGGTCGCCATCTGCGCCCCCATCGCTCCTTACCGGACCACACGCCGTGAAATCCGCCGGTCCATCGAAACCTACGGCGGTTTCATCGAAGTCCATGTCAGCACGCCGCTTTCCGTCTGCGAGCAACGCGACCGGAAAGGAATGTATGCCAAGGCCCGGGCGGGGTTGATCAAGGGGTTCACCGGCGTGGACGACCCTTACGAAACGCCGGAGCATCCCGAGTTGCAAATCGATACCGAAGAATTGACGCCGGATGAAGCCGCCCAGCAGGTGCTGGTTTTCCTCGGTCAGCAAGGTTTTTTATGAGCGCCTGCCGGAACGGGTTCCTTCCCGTCGTTGATGACAGGAGGCGATGCGGAGTTTTATCGTCTTGACGAAAAGGATGTCATCGGGCAAGATGTCCGCCAGTTCAGTGCCCATCACAGGCCAGTAGCTCTAACGGTAGAGCGCCGGTCTCCAAAACCGGATGTTGGGGGTTCGAATCCCTCCTGGCCTGCCAACTTGAAACGGGCGAAGATGCGGTTCCCGCAGCCTTCGCCCGTTTTTTTTATTGGTCGATCTCTTCGGCCAGCACCAGGTTGTCGCGATGGATGGCCTCGTCATCGTGGCGAAAGCCGAGCAGGGCCTCGATCTGGCTGCTCTTGGCACCGGCGATCCGGGCCAACTGCTCGGCGCTGTAGTTCACCAGCCCGATACCGATGCGACGCCCGTCTTCGCTGTGGATGGCCACGGCGTTGCCCACCGCGAACCGCCCCGAGACCTCCCGGATTCCGCTGGGCAGCAGGCTCTTGTGGTTCTGCACCAAGGCTTTTTCGGCGCCGGCGTCCACCACCAGGCTCCCCTTGGTGGCCTTGGTGAAGGCGATCCACTGCTTCTTGCGGCTCAGGGCCGTCGGCTCGGGCAAAAAGAGGGTCCCCACCGGTTTGCCGGAGAAAATATCCCGAATGATCTCGGGGGCGGTGCCGTTGGCGATGACCGTCGCCACCCCCCCCAGGGCCGCCTTACGGGCCGCGGCGATCTTGCTGGCCATGCCCCCGGTGCCCAGCGCCCCGGGAATGGTGCTGGCGTACTGCTGGATACGCCGGTCCACCCGGTCCACCAGCGCGATCCGTTGCGCCTCGGCATCCGTGCGCGGATCCCGGTCGTAGAGCCCGTCGATGTTGGTGAGGTTGATGAGCAGATCCGCCCCGATGAGGCTGACCACCATGGCGCTGAGGGCGTCGTTGTCGCCGAACTTGATCTCGTCGGCCACCACGGTGTCGTTTTCGTTGATCACGGGCGTCACCTTCCAGGACAGGAGGGTGAAGAGGGTGTTGCGCGCGTTGAGATAGCGGCGCCGGTGGGTGAGATCATCGCGGGTGAGCAGTACCTGGGCCACCTTTTCCCCATAACGGGCGAAGGCCTCCTCGTAGGCCATGATCAGCCGGCTCTGCCCCATGGCCGCCAGGGCCTGCATGGCCGACACCCCCGCGGGCCGTTTGGCCAGACCGAGTTTGCGCATCCCGGCGGCAATGGCCCCCGAGGAGACGAGAATCACTTCGATGTTCCGGCGCCGCAGTTGGCAGATGTCGGCCGCCAGATCATCGATGAGGTTCAGGTTCAATCCGTTGCGGCGGGTGAGGACCCCGCTGCCCACCTTGAGCACGATCCGCTTTGCGGCTGAGAAGATTTTTTTGCGCTGGTTGATATCCATGGGGATCTACCGATAGGGATGGTCAAGTCGCCGATGGGTAAACGGTCGGGCATCGGGGCCGCTGTAGTCGGCCACCACCTGGCCGCTGCCCATCAGGCGCCACTTGTAGATGGTCATGCCTTCCAGGCCCACTGGGCCGCGGGCGTGGATCTTGTGGGTGCTGATGCCCACTTCGGCGCCCAGCCCGAAGCGAAATCCGTCGGCAAAGCGGCTGGAGCAGTTGGCGAACACGTCCGCGGCATCCACCGTGTCCATGAAACGCCGGATCCGGTCCGTATTCCGGCTCACGATGACATCGGTGTGGCCGGATCCGTACCGGTTGATGTGTTCCACCGCCGAGGCCAGGCCATCCACGATGCGGATGGAAACGATCAAATCGAGGTACTCGGTGCCCCAGTCGGCCTCGGTGGCCGGGACCACCGGGATGTGGCCGGCGGTGCGCTCGCAGCCGCGGATCTCCACCCCGCGTTCGGTGAGGGCCGCCGCCAGCGGCGGGAGCAGATGGGCCGCGATGCCGGCATGGACCAGGAAGGTTTCGGCGGCATTGCACACCGCCGGATACTGGCACTTGCTGTCCACGCAGATCCTGACGGCCATGTCGATGTCGGCCTCCCGGTCGACGTATACATGGCAGATGCCGTCGGCGTGACCCATCACCGGGATGCGGGTGTTTTCCATGATGTGGCGCACGAAAGCGTTGGATCCCCTGGGAATGATCAGATCGATCTCGGTGTCCAGAGCCAGCATGGCCGTCACCTCCCCACGGCTCTCCAGCAGGGCCAGCCAGCCGTCGGGAATGGACGCCGCGGCAGCGGCTTCCGCCAGGATTTCGGCCAGGACCCGGTTGGTGGCTGCCGCTTCGCTGCCTCCCTTGAGCAGGGCGGCGTTGCCGCTCTTGAGGCACAACGAGGCGATCTGCACCAGGGCGTCGGGCCGGGATTCGAAAATGACCCCCACCACCCCGATGGGGCAGGTGACCTGGTAAAGCGCCAGGCCGCGGTCCAGCTCGACGGCCCGCAGGGTGCGGCCCACCGGATCCGGCAACGTGGCCAAGGCGTTCAATCCGTCACAGGCTTCCTTGATCTTGTCTCCATCGAACTTGAGCCGTTTGAGGAGGGGCGCGGCCAGGTCGTTTTGTGCCGCCGCGGAGAGATCGGTCTCGTTGGCGGCCAGGATGTCGGGGGTGCGTCGCGCCAGGGCCTGCGCCATGGCGACGATGGCCGCATCCTTGGTTTTCCCATCGAGGGATGCCAGAGACACGGCGGCTTGTTTGGCTTTTCGGGCGATTTGCTTCAGGTCCATAGTAATTTTTTCGGCTCGAGGGTCAAAAGTCAAAGGGATTCCTTGAACATGGTTTTGTAGGTCTGGCGCATTTCGCGCTTGAGAATCTTGCCGGTGGGGGTCTTGGGCAGCGCCGAGACGAAGACCACCGACTTGGGCACCTTGAAAGGGGCCAGCTCCCGACGGCACAGATCGAGGATCTCAGCCTCGGTGATGGTCTCTCCTTTCCGCGGCACCACCACGGCGGTAACCGCTTCGACCCACTTTGGATGATCCACCCCGATGACGGCGACTTCTTCCACCCGCTTGTCCCGGTAGATGGCCTCTTCCACCTCCCGGGTGGGCACGTTCTCGCCGCCGGTCTTGATCATGTCTTTCTTGCGGTCCACCACCGTGATGTATCGGTCATGGTCCATCACCCCCACGTCGCCGGAGTGAAACCAGCCGCCCCGCATGGCCTCTTCTGTCTTTTGCGGATCCTTGAAGTACATGATCATCGCATGGGGCCCCCGGCCGCAGATTTCCCCCGGCTCGCCGGCAGCTTCAACGGATCGGCCAAGCTCGTCTTCCAGCCGGGTTTCCATATTTAATCCGCCCATGCCGGCCGAACCGAGCTTGGTCAGGGCGTCCTCGGCCTTGAGAATCGTGTGGTAGGGGGCCAGTTCGGTCTGGCCGTAGTAGTTGTAGATTTTTGCGCCCGGCAGCCGATCGAGCATTTCCTTGAGCACCTCCACCGGCATGATGGACGCCCCGTAGTAACACTTTTTCAGGCTGGTGAGATCATGCTTGTTGAAGTCGGGGTGACGCAGCATGCCGATCCAGACCGTGGGCGGGGCGAAGAACATGTTGGCCCGTTGCGCGGCAATGGTTTTCAGGATCTGGCCGATGTCCGGCAGGACAAGGATATTGGTGCCCCCGACGTAGAAAATCGGATTCATGAAGACATCCCGCTGGGCACAGTGGTAGATGGGCAGGGCGTTGACGTTGATATCCCCCGCAGCGTAGCCGCCGTCGATGATGGCCCCCATGTACTGGGAGATGAGGGCCTGGTTGCCGATGATCACCCCCTTGGGCAGGGACTCGGTCCCCGAGGTGTAGGTCATCTGGCAGGGATCTTCGATGTGTAGAATGGCCTCGGGTTCGCTGTCTGGGTAAGGCGCGATCCAGGCGTCAAAGTCCCGGAAACGATCATCGTTCGCCGGCTTGCCGGCACCCTGGTTGGACCAGAGGAAGGTTTTAACCCCCGGCATGTCCGCCAGCACGTCCTTGACCAGGTCGTAGAAAGCGTCTTCGACGATGAATACCTTGGCCTCGGAGTGGTTGATGCAGTAGGTGATGTCCTTGCCCCGCAGCAGGTAGTTGATGGCCAGGTAGACGGCGCCGATTTTGCAACAGCCGATCCAGGTAAGTACGTGGTGCGCCGTGTTGTGGGCCAGGATGGCCACCCGGTCGTATTTTTTCACACCCAGGTCCCGCAGGGCGTTGGCGGTGCGGTTGCACTCGGCTTCCAGGGCAGCGTAGGTGTAGGTGCGGTCGCCGAAGATCAAGGCGGTCTTGTCCGGGTCGTGATAGGCGCTGCGACGGATCATGTCGCCGATGACCCACCGGTTGACCCGGTTGTACCGGTCGGTCAAGAAGACGATGTTATCGGCGTTGAGGGTATTGTAACGGGACTTGTCGGCGTCGGTGAGGGGGCGGTCCATCGGCATGGGCGTCTCCTGAAAGTGATTGGATGCAGTGAATTGATCGACGAACGGATTGCCACCGGTGGGTGGTCATGAGTAAAATTAAAATAGCACAGAAACGGCGCCAAAAGAAACGGAAGATGTCGGCTGGTTTCAGAGGCCACTGATAAGGCAAGGAAAGCACAGGTGATTTAAGATTGATCCCCCCCTGCGGATCAGTTAAGATGCCGCCGCTGTAACCGGTTTGCGGCTTCATCAAACAGACACTTCAAAACAGACCTTGCGAGGATACCCGAGACCCCATGCACACCGATCAAGGGCTTATCGACGAGACCTTCGGACGGCAACGCGCCGAGTTGGCCGCTCTGCTCGAACAGCTTCATTCGTTGGCCGAAGCGGCTGGTAGCGGCGACCTGTTACCGGTGATCGACCAGTTGGGCGTCACCATCGGCGAACCGTTTCTCTTTGTCGTTGTTGGTGAAATCAAGGCGGGCAAGAGCAGCTTCATCAACGCGCTACTCGGGGCCGAAGTATGTCGGGTGGACCCGGCCCCCTGTACCGACGTCATCCAGGAAATCGTCTGGGCGCCTGAAGCGGTGGAAACCGAAATAGCCCCCCACCTGCGCCGCATCGGTGTGCCGGCCGAGATCCTAAAGGACATCGCCATCGTCGATACCCCCGGCACCAACACCATTATCGAACATCACCAGGAGATCACCCAACGTTTCATCCCCAACAGCGGTTTGGTGATCTTTGTGTTTCCGGCCAAAAATCCCCACACCCGTTCGGCCTGGCAACTGCTGGAATCCGTCAGCGACGAATGGCGCAAGCGGGTGGTGTTTGTCTTGCAACAGGCCGATCTGGCCACCGAAGCCGAAATGACCGTCAACACGGCCAAGGTGATGGAATACGCCCGGGACCGGGGGATCGGCGAGCCGGAAATTTTTGCCACATCGGCCAAGCGCGAGCTGGCGGGACAGCCAGAGAGTGGTTTTGATTCCATGCGGCGTTTTATCCGTGGCACGGTCACGGGGGGACGGCATCTCTTTCTGAAGCTTCGCGCCACGCTGGACACCAGCGAATCGCTTTTTGATAAAATCGGGGTGGCCCTGGCCGAAGCCCGCCACCAGCTCGAAGCCGACCGCCGGCGCAGCCAGGAGTTGACAACGCGACTGGAAGACCGACGAAAGCGCAGTCTGGAGCAGGGGAGTGCCCTGGTTCGTGAAGTGCTGGAACGCTTCGACGGCTGCGGAGAGGCGGCCTACCGGAAATTTGACGACGGGCTGGCGGTGCCGACTTTCTTCCGGCGATCGGTGGGCGCCGCCCTCGGCCGTCGCGGCGGCATGGCCGGCTGGATGGCGCGACTCCAGGAGGAATTCGAAACCTGTCTCGACAAGGAGACCGACGCGGCGCTGAATTCTAGTGGCCGAAGGATCCTCACCGATGTGGAGGATTTTTTGCGAGAGATCGCTGCATCGCTCACCGAAATGAGCGGCTCAGCCCAACGGCCAGAAGCACCGGTCATCGATTTCTGGCAGCGCCGAGACGCCATGATCGAGGAGTTGCAGCGCAACTTGGCCGATCTCAGACCGGAGACCCTTTTTTCGGAGAAACTGGCGCAGAGCCCGGAACGGGCCGGCTCGACCCTGGTGAGCGGCGGTGCCATGACGCTGGTGGGCGCGCTCCTGCTGGCCACCACCCATATCACGGTACTCGACGTCACCGGCGGACTGCTCACCGGGGCGGGGCTCCTGCTCACCGGCGGTGCCCTGGTGACCCGCCGGGGCCGGATGCGGCGCGAATTCAGGGAAAATCTCCAAACCGGCCGGGTCCGCCTCGGCGAGGCCCTGGAGACGCGTCTGAACGAAGAGATCAACGCCATCTACCATCGGATCAGCCAGCGCTTGAATCCCTTCCTGCAGTATGTCAACGAGCGCATGGAAGCCCTGGATCGCGTCCATGCGCAGGGAAAACACCTCGGTGAAGCCTTCCGGCGCCTGTCGGCCGAGGTGGATCGCGCCGCCGGTGGCGGCGAGCAGAAGCCGGGCCATTGAAAAAGCGGCAACCGATCAATCCATGGTAATCGGCAGCGGGATGCAGTTCCAGATATCCCGGTTGTACTCGCTGATGGTGCGGTCCGAGGAGAAGTGGCCCATGCGCGCCACGTTGAGAATCGTGCTGGTGGCCCATCCCTGGCCATCGCGGTAGCGTTCATCCACCCTCAGTTGGCACTGGTGGTAGCTGGCGAAATCGGCCAGGACCAAAAACCGGTCCTTGCCGAACAGCGGCTGAATCAACGGGTGAAACAGATCCGGTTCATCCGGAGAGAAGAAACCGCTTTGAATCAGCGACAGTGCTTCGTTGAGAATCGGATCGGCGTTGTAATAGTCCGCCGGGTTGTAATCGGCCCTCAGGGCCGCCGCCTCGTCGGTGGTCAGCCCGAAGATGAAGATGTTCTCCTTCCCCACGGCTTCCATGATTTCGATGTTTGCCCCATCCATGGTACCGATGGTCAGGGCCCCGTTGAGGGCGAACTTCATGTTGCTCGTTCCGGACGCCTCGTATCCGGCAATGGAGATCTGCTCGGAGAGATCCGCCGCGGGCAGAATCCGCTCGGCCAGGGAAACCCGGTAATTGGGCAAAAATACCACCTTGATCCGGTCTCGGGTGTGCAGGTCGCGGTTGATCATGTCGGCCACATGACAGATCAACTGGATGGTGAGCTTGGCCCGGCGGTAGTCGGGGGCCGCCTTGCCGCCGAAGAAGAAGACCCGGGGGTGAAAATCGAAACTGCTGTCGTGCTTGAGTTTCAACCACGTGTAGATCACGTTGAGTATATTGAGCAACTGGCGCTTGTATTCATGGATGCGTTTGACCATCACGTCGAAAATGGCGTCGGGGGAAACGCCGACGCCGGTCAGCTCCAGGGTCAGGCGGGACAGCATTTCCTTGTTGGCCCGCTTGATCGATTGCCACTGCCGGATGAAGTCGTCGTCATTGGCCACGGGCGGATCGATGAGCGGATCGAGCCGTTTGAGTTCATCGAGGTTGGTGATCCAGCCGCTGCCGATACGGCTGGTGATCAACCCCGAGAGGGCCGGGTTGGCGGCCAGGACCCATCGCCGGGGGGTGACGCCGTTGGTTTTGTTGTTGAAGCGTTCGGGGTACATCTCGTAAAAATCTTTCAGCTCCCGTTCGCGCAGCAGCCGGCTGTGCAGTTCGGCCACCCCATTGACGGAACGTGCGCCGACGATGGCCAAATGGGCCATCCGCACCAATTTTTCCGGCCCCTCCTCTATGATGGACATCCGTTTCATCCGTTCGGTGTCGTTGAGAAAGACGGTGGAGACATCGCGTAGAAACCGCCGGTTGAGTTCGTAGATGATCATCAGGTGGCGGGGCAGCAGGTGTTCGAGCATCGATACCGGCCACTTCTCCAGGGCTTCGGCCAACAGGGTATGGTTGGTATAGGCGAAGGTTCGCTGGGTGATGTCCCAGGCGTGTTCCCAACTCATCTGGTAGCGGTCGAGGAGCAGGCGCATCAGCTCGGCGATGGCCAGGGAAGGGTGGGTATCGTTGAGCTGGATGATCGTTTTGTCGGCGAACAAGCAGAAATCCTTGTGTTCGTGAAGATAGCGACGGATGATGTCCTGGATCGTGCACGATACGAAGAAGTACTGCTGTTTGAGGCGCAGTTCCTTGCCTGCGTAAATCCGGTCGTTGGGATAGAGGACCTTGGAGATGTTTTCAGAGAGGTTTTTTTCTTCCACGGCCTTGAGATAGTCGCCGTCTTGGAAATACTGCAATTCGAATTCCCGGCTGGCCCGGGCCGACCAGAGGCGCAGGTTGTTGACGGTGTTGTTGCCATAGCCGATGATGGGCACGTCATAGGCGACGCCGATGACCCGGTTGGTGTCGCTCCATTCGGTCACCAGTCGCCCGTCGGGCAGATGGATCTGCTTGACGAAACCGTTGTAGTCCACGGAGAAGCTGTACTCCGGTCGCGGGAGTTCCCAGGGATTGCCGAACTTGAGCCAATTTTCGGGCATTTCCACCTGACCCAGATTACGGATGGCCTGATCGAAGATCCCGAATTCGTAGCGAATGCCGTAGCCTTGGGCCGGCAGGGCCATGGTGGCCATGGAGTCGAGGAAGCAAGCGGCCAGGCGCCCCAATCCACCGTTGCCGAGCCCCATGTCCGGCTCCATTTCGGCGAGCTCCTCCAGGTCGATCCCCAGTTCGGCCAGGGCTTTCTCCGTTTCCTGGTAGATGCCCAGGTTGATGAGGTTGTTGGTGAGCATCCGCCCCATGAGGTACTCGGCCGACAGGTAGTAGACCCGCCGGACGTCGTGCTCATGGTATTTCTGTTGGGTCCTGATCCAGCGTTCGATCATGCGGTCGCGGACCGTGAGCGCCAGGGCGGTGTACATATCTCTCTTGGTAGCGGTGTATTGGTCTTTTGAAAGTGAGTACTCGAGATGACTGGCGAAGGAAAGTTGGATGCTGGCGGCATCCATTCCTTTCTTGAAGGTGCCCCAATTTTTGAAAAGATTCTGATTTTCCATGGTTTGCGGCTCCATTGGAGGGAAGAAAGAAGTGCGGCAGGCGGCTGGATCGGCTTCGATGCAGCCGCCTGCCGGCCTGGATGGTCTAAAAACAGCATAAACACACTCCGACCATGGGGTCAAACCCGACCGCCGTTGCCCGGGGCATCGCCATGCGTTGGGGCAAGCGGTCAAAAGCGGTTTGACTTGCCCCGGGCCAAGGCGTACCAATAAACTTTCTCGTATCGTTCGTTTGATTTAAACGATGCATCAGGGAGGAGATGCCATGACGGAACAGCGTGTTGAGGTCAGGGACCACTACCGTTTCAGTGACTGGTTGTATTATACGGCCGCGGGGCTGGTGCCGCTGATCACCGCCGTGGTGGCCATCTATCCGCGTTCCGCCCTCGGTCTCGTGGTCTACGGCCTCGTGGTGGTTGCGGGGCTGGTGGCCGTGTTGTATTTCTTTTGTACCCATTGTCCGCACTACCAGAAACCGGGCCGCTTTCTGAAATGTATCTTTTTCTGGGGGGTGCCCAAGTTTTTCCCACCGAAGCCAATGGCCATGAGCCGCCTGGAGAAACTGGCGCCGGTGGGGGCGATGGGGGTGGTGTTCTTTTTCCCGCTGGCCTGGCTGGCGGAGGAGCCCGGGCTGCTGTTGGTGTACCTGCTGTCTTGGGCGGTTTTTCTGGTCACGGTGCGGCGCCATGAGTGCCGGCGCTGTGCCTTCACGGACTGCCCGGCCAACGCGGTGCCGGACCGGGCGGATCCCATGGGTTGATCGTCGCGGCTACGCCATGTCCGTTTACCTCTGGATAGCGCTGGAAATTTTTTTCAGCGTGCTTGCTGTGGGGCACGCCCTGCTGCACAAGCGTGATGCCCGGGCCGCCCTGGGCTGGGTCGCCGTCAGCCTGATTTTCCCCTTCGTCGGTCCGTTGCTCTACTTTGTGTTCGGTGTCAACCGGGTGCTCACCCGTGCCCGGCAACTGGGTCTGCGGACCCAGTGGCGCTTCGATGCGCCGCATTTCAAACCCCTGGCCCTGGAAGAGACCGCCCTGGAAAGCTCTCCGGTTCCCGGTGCGCTACGGGCCATGGCCAGGGTTTCGGACACCGTCACCGGGGTGCCCCTGGTGGCCGGAAACCGCCTGGAGATGCTCGTCAACGGGGACCAGGCCTATCCGCTGATGCTCGAAGCCATCGATGCGGCGCGACGGCGTATCTTCCTCACCACCTACATCTTCGAAAGCAACCGCACCGGCCGACGGTTCATCGACGCCTTGGCCGCCGCGGTGAAGCGAGGGGTGGAGGTGCGGGTGATCATCGACGGCATCGGCGAGTACTATTCATGGCCTCGAGCCGGCACCCTGCTCAAACGCCGCCGGGTGCCGGTGACGCGTTTTCTGCCCCCACGGCTGATGCCGCCCACCTTGCAGATCAATCTGCGCAACCACCGCAAGCTCTTGGCCGTAGACGGGCGCATCGGTTTCATCGGCGGGATGAACATCGGCGACAGGCACGTGGCGGCGATCCCCAAACGCTGGCCCAAACCGATGCGAGACGTGCATTTCAAGGTGATCGGCCCGGTGATCCACCAACTGGAACAGTGCTTCATCGAAGATTGGCGATTTTGCACCGGGCAACGGCTGGAGCTTTCACCCGAATGCCATCCGCTGGAGGACGGCGCTCTGTGTCGCGCCATTGTCGAGGGGCCCAACGAGGATCTGGCCAAACTGGCCTCGATCCTGGGCGGTGCCATCGCCGCGGCCCATCGGCGCATCGCCCTGATGACGCCGTATTTTTTGCCGCCACGAAGCGTGTTGAGCGCTTTGCAGACCGCGGCCCTGCGGGGGGTGAAGGTGGACGTGGTGCTGCCCCGGCACAGCAACCTGCCCTACGTGGACTGGGCCACGCGAAACATGCTCTGGGAACTGCTCAAGTGGGGGGCACGGGTTTACTGGCAACCCCCCCCGTTTTCTCACACCAAGCTCTTCGTGGTGGACGGCACCTATGCCCAGATCGGTTCGGCCAATATCGATTCGCGCAGTCTGCGCCTCAACTTCGAGCTGAACCTGGAAATCTTCGACCCTGTCCTCAGCGCGCGCATTGAACGTTTCATCGACGAGGCGATCCATGAATCCAGCCCGGTGTCCATCGGACAGTTGGACGGCCGGCCCCTGCCCATCAAGCTGCGCGATGCGGCGGTGTGGCTGTTTTCGCCGTATTTGTAGTAGCAAGGGCCTGGCGGCGAGTCCGAATACGCGATTACGGAAGCGGCAGCGCCGACTTTTCGGAGCGGTCCGACCGGTAACGCGCAACCCTTGAATTTGAATCCTGGAAACCCGAACGGCGCCCCTGGCGCCTTGAACCTTGAACGCCGCGAAGCGGCCTTGAACTTTGAACGCTGTATAGGAGCCCGTCATGATCAGCGTCGATATCCCCGGATGGGGTCTGATTCGGATGGATCACATCGTTCTGGATTACAACGGCACCCTGGCGGTGGACGGCAATCTCGTCGCCGGGGTGGCCGAGCGGTTGCAGCGCCTGAGCGCGGACCTGGAAGTTCACGTTTTGACCGCCGACACGTTTGGCAAGGTGCGCGCGGGGATGCGCGGCATCCCCGCGCGGGTGTCGATTCTGCCCCCCGGCGCCCAGGACCAGGGAAAATTGGACTATGTCCAGGCGTTGGGGGCCGAGGGGGTCTGTGCCGTGGGCAACGGCCGCAACGACCGGTTGATGCTGGACGCCGCGGCCCTGGGCGTGGCGGTGATTCTGGGGGAAGGGGCATCGTCCGCCACTCTGGCGGCCGCGGATGCCGTGTGCCTTTCCATTACCGACGCCCTGGATTTGCTGATCCACCCGTTGAGGTTGACCGCTACCTTGAGATCCTAGCGGCGGCCTCCGTGGAGGTAAGGGAATCTGCCGCGACCGATCCCTGGGAATTGCCCGGCGCGCTTGTCAAATCCGGGAAGACCGTGTTAGCCTCTATTTTTTTAACACCATCGAAAGGTGCATCGCGAATGGTTTTGTCGTTTCATGCTGGTCTCAACACCACTTTTATCGGGAGCCTGCCCCTGTCCGACGTTGAGCGGGCCGTGGATCTTGTATTGGCGCATGCCCCCCGCGTGCCGGTCTGGCCCCAGTTGCCGGCCTATCCCCCGGAGAGCTTCGTGGCCCAGTTCGCCACCGGCCTGCCTGGCTACAGTGGCAACCCCGCCCGGGTTGTCCTGGACACCGACGCCCCCGGGTTCGAGACGGACTTGCTCAGGTTTTACGAAAGTTACATGGAAAGCGTGGAAAAATGGCCCGAAGGCCTGGATGCGCGCTTCACCTTGACCCCGGAGATCGCCCGGGGATTCTACGCCCTCTGCGAACGGCTGCCCGGGCTTGCCGAAAAACCCCTGGCCGTCAAGGGGCAGATCGCCGGTCCCTTTTCCCTGGGAACCTCCATCAAGGACGCCGCCGGCAACTTCATTTTTCACGATCCCCAGTTGCGAGACGTGCTGGTCAAGCAGCTATCCCTCAACGCCCGCTGGCAGGCCCGAACCCTGTCCGACCGCGCCGGCGCCCGGGCCATCGTGTTCATTGACGAGCCTGGACTGGCCGGCTTCGGTTCTTCGGAATTCATCAGTGTCTCATCGGAAGACGTGTCCGAGAGCCTGGCGGAAATCGTCGCCAGCATCCACGCCGAAGACGCCCTGGCCGGCATTCACGTCTGCGCCAACACCGATTGGGGAATGGTGATGGACACCGGTGTGGATGTGGTCAACTTCGACGCCTTCGCCTATTTCGACCGTTTCATGCTCTACCCGAAGAAAATCCGTGATTTTTTCACCGACGGGCGCATTCTCGCCTGGGGCATCGTGCCGACCCTGGATCCCGATGACATCGACAACGCCACCGTGGAGGGATTGCTCCGGCGCTGGGAGACCCAGGCCGCCGATCTGGAGGCCATCGGCGTGAGTCGCGCGCGCATCGTTGATCAGGTCCTGATCACGCCGGCCTGCGGCACCGGGGCCCTGTCGCCGGCCCGGGCCGAACGGATCCTCTCGCTCACCGCCGGTGTCTCGGCGGCCTTGCAGGGAAGGTACTGTTCTTGAGGGACAGATCATCATTTTAAAGTAAAACATGTACAAATTTTAGAAAAGTCTTAAATAAAAAGGATTTGTCATGACCCCCGCTCAAGCCAAATTTTCCGGTGCCGCCCGTTACGTGCTCGACGACGAGCTGGCCCGGATCGTCAACATCTCCATGGCCCTGGAAATGCCCCTGCTGCTCAAGGGAGAACCGGGGACCGGCAAAACCATGCTGGCCCACGCCATCGCCGAAACCCTGAAAATGCCGTTGATCGTGCTCAACGTCAAATCGAGCATGAAGCTGGTCGAAGCCCTGTACCAGTACGATACCCTGACGCGGCTCAACGACAGCCGCTTCGGCGATTCCAGCCGGAACGTGAGCAACATCGAGGACTACATCAAGATGGGCAAGATCGGTCAGGCCTTCGTCGCCGAGCAGCGCACCGTGCTGCTCATCGACGAGATCGACAAGGCCGACACCGATTTCCAGGACGACATGCTTGATGTCCTGGACCAGATGGAGTTCGACATCATCGAGATCGACAAAACCATCCAGGCCCGGCACCGGCCGGTGATCATCATCACGTCCAACGCCAAGAAGGACTTGAGCGATCCGTTCCTCGGGCGCTGCAACTTCCATCACATCGCCTTTCCCGATCCGAAGATGATGCGCAAGATCCTCGGCGTTCATTTTCCCGATCTGGACCGTCAACTCATCGACGTGACCATCGAAGCCTTCTACCGTTTACGGGAGATCGACGGGGTGGAAAAGAAACCCGCCACCCGCGAGCTGATCAACTGGATCCGGGCCCTCAACGCCGATCCGGATTTTACCCCAAAGGATATCGCGAAGGGGGAACTGCCCTATCTGGGCGTGCTTTTTAAAAAAAGCGGGGACGCCCTTCGGGTGGGCACCACCGTGAGCCGCCGCCGGCTTTTTTAAAAGTTTAAAAATTTTTGGACCCTAAAGTTTTATGTTTATCGACTTCTTTTACAAGCTCAAGGATCAGGGCGTGCCGGTGAGCCCCACCGCCTTTCTCACCCTGCACCGGGCCCTGAAAACAGGGCTGGTGACGTCTCTGGACGATTTCTACACCGCCGCCCGAGCCATCCTGGTCAAGAGCGAGCGCTACTTCGACCTGTTCGACCAGGTTTTCGCCCACCAGTTCGAAGGAGCCGAGCTGCCGGATGCCGAAGGCTTGGAGATCGATGAAATCGCCCGCCTGATGCTCGATCAATGGTTGCGGGATCCCAAGACCGTGGCCGACGCGCTGGGAATGGACGAAAAAGAACTGAGCCGCCTGACCCCCGACGAACTCATCGAGTACTTCAAGCAGCGGTTGGCCGAGCAGAAAGGACGCCACGACGGGGGCAACCGCTGGATCGGCACCGGCGGCACATCCCCGGTGGGTCACTCGGGATATCATCCCGGCGGTATGCGGGTGGGGGGCGTATCCCGGGGGAAAAGCGCCGTCAAGGTGGCCATGGAGCGACGCTATAAAGATTACTCCCGCACCGGCCCCCTCACCGAAGCGATGATCGGCGAGGCCCTCAAGCGGTTGCGTCACATGGTGCCGGCCGGACCCAAGGACCAAGTGGACGTGGACGCCACGATCTACCAGACGATGAAAAACGCCGGCGAGATCGAGATCGTTTTTTCCCGCAGCCTGAAAGACCGGCTCAAGGTGATCCTGATGATCGACAACGGGGGCTGGTCCATGGATCCGTACATTCCGGTGGTTCAAACCCTTTTCGATTACGCCCGGGCCCAGTTCAAGGAGGTCAAGACCTTTTTCTTCCACAATACGGTCTATGACGCGGTCTGGAGGGATGCAGCCCGCTACCGCGAGCCGCACAGTGTGGCCGAGTTCACCCGCTACGACCCGGAAACCCGGCTGGTCATGGTGGGCGACGCCTCCATGGCCCCCTACGAACTCATGGCCACCGACGGATCGATCTACATCAACGAACGCAGCGGCAAGGCGAGCATCGCCCAACTCAAGACCCTGGCGGAAATTTTCCCGCGCTCATGCTGGCTCAACCCCGTGGCCGAGCGCATGTGGGGCTACACCCAGACCATCGGCGCCATCGCCCGCATCTTCCCCATGTTCGAACTCTCCCTCGATGGCCTGGAAAAGGCCGTCACCCACCTGATGGCCAGGAATTGACATGCCGGCCGACCTTCCCGCTGTCGATCAAGCCCTGGCCCGCGTGCGGCGCTTTGTCGCCGAGACCACCGGCACGACGCCCACGGATGAAGAGTTCGCCGATGCACTAGGGCGCTACTTCGTGATGAAGGAAATCGCCGACCACATCGCCATGGCGCGCCGCGGTGAGGGATAAGGCGAATCGCGGCGATTGCCCGCATGTCATCCCGAGTGCAAGCTCCCCATGTCATCCCGAGCGCAAGCGAGGGATCTTTTCGACGATTGGCACCTTTCCGCTGGCGCACTGATTCGCTCGGACCATTCCGCCGACATCCGGCGGCAACCCACCTTACAGCGTCGGCACCCCGGC
>Ga0172382_10005236_pt1 | contig 19454 bp, 19 predicted proteins | sample Leawel138RmetaG_FD_122245 | JGI IMG/M metagenome (GOLD analysis project Ga0172382, IMG submission 122245) | Leachate microbial communities from a municipal landfill in Southern Ontario, Canada - Leachate well 138R metaG | ecosystem: Engineered > Solid waste > Landfill > Unclassified | place...
ACAATCGACAGCGTGACTTTACCGATGTTTAAACTGGTGCAAACAGAGCCTGAGCGTCACCAACAGCTGTTGCGTCAATTGCACGAGCAAACACGCAGCATCGCTTATCATCTAGAAACCTTATTCGCTCAAATCAGTGAGCTGGAAAGTGGTCGTGACGTACTCACTCACTTACTCAATCGAAAATTTTTACCCGTGGTGATGAGTAAAGAGATCAACTATGCCCGCCAACATGAGCGTAATTTCTGTGTGCTAGCGATTGATGTTGACCACTTTAAAATCATTAACGACAGCCACGGTCATGAAGCCGGCGATGCGGTTTTACAGCAACTCGCCAGCCTGCTGGGTAATGGTTGTCGCAGTGGCGATTATGTCTTCAGACTGGGCGGCGAAGAGTTTTTAATGCTGTTAGTCGATGTCACCGCAAGCAAAGCCGCTAAAGTGGCTGAAAAGCTACGTGTCATGGTCGAAACAGAAGAGTTCCGTTTACCGCGCGGTATTGCCTTAAAGATCACTATTAGTATTGGCTTAGCACAATATATTGGTCATCCGGACCCACAAAAGCTGTTAAACAGAGCCGACGAAGCACTGTATCAAGCTAAAGGACAAGGACGTAACCGCGTAATTATTGCCGAATAAGCCAGCTCGACAGCGAGCGCAACCGTCGCGCGACACCTTGGTACAATTGCTCAGTATATTTGCCAGGCGGGTTGGTTATAATATTGGTATCAGATGTAAAGTTACTCAGTCACCCTGTATCGAATAGATCGGCACAGACTAAGTTCCTGCTGGGAACTGGCGCTCTGTTCAAGGGTCTATTAGTATCCGCTTCCAGGTTCACTGACACATTAATATTTTATCGGAGTTTTAGAATGCGCAATTTGCTTATGTCCGCTGTATTGGTGGGTGCCAGCCTGCTGGGATCCACTGTGTTTGCGCAAGAACTGGTTGAAGGCACTAATTATGTGACCTTAAGTAGCCCAGTACCAACAGCACAGCCGGAAAAAATCGAAGCGACCGCCTTATTTTGGTACGGCTGCCCGCATTGTTACCAGTTAGAGCCGACCCTCGCCGCATGGAAGCCAACACTGCCTGACGATGTGAACTTTGTTCGCGTACCCGCAATGTTTGGTGGTATTTGGAACCTGCACGGTCAGCTGTTTTATACCTTAGACACCATGCAAATCGAAGATAAAGTACATAGCAGTATTTTTAATGCCATGCATAACAGCGGTCGTAAGCTGTCAACACTGGATGAAATTACCAGCTTTGTGACAGAGCAAGGCGTCGACAAAGAACTGTTCTTAAAAACTTGGAATTCTTTTAGCGTTAAAAGCAAAATGGAAAAAGCCAAAAAACTAGCCTTGGCTTATCAAATCAGTGGTGTACCTGCCATCGTGATTAACGGTAAATACCGTTTTGATATTGGTATGGCCGGCGGTCTACAAGAAACGGTAGAGGTTGCTGACGCACTGATTCAAAAAGAACGTCAATCAAAATAGGATATTGCCGTGCTGATGCCTCGTCGCTTTAGCCAAGAACGCTCAATTATCAGCTGTGATGCTAATCATAATCTGCAGTGCATTCCGGATGTACTGTCACGTAATGAACGGCACATTCGCTTGTTGAGCTTCAATATACAAGTTGGCATCAGCACCAGCGCCTACCGTCACTATGTGACACGTAGCTGGAAGCATATTTTACCGCATCAAGAACGTTACAGAAATCTAGAAAAAATCGGCTTTTTGCTCAGCGACTACGATATCGTTGCTTTGCAAGAGGCCGACGGTGGCAGTTTACGTTCGGGCAATATCAACCAAGTTCAACAGTTGGCAAAACTGGGTAATTTTCCCTATTGGTACCAACAGCGTAACCGTAACCTTGGACCTTTTGCGCAACACAGCAACGGCTTACTGTCGCGCTTAGAACCACAAAAACTTGAAGATCACCCCTTGCCTGGTCCTGCTGGGCGTGGTGCTATTTTAGCGCAAATTGGTCAAGGGCCTGATGCGATTGCCGTGGTCTCCATGCACCTAGCCTTAGGCGCACGGGCACGTAACCGGCAACTGGGTTACATCCATGAAATTGTCAGTGATTATCAGCATGTTGTGCTCATGGGCGACATGAACACGCAAGCTGATGACCTCTTGATCAACTCGCCTTTAAGCAGTCTTAACTTGCGCGCAGCACAAACGGACGCAACCTTTCCAAGCTGGAAGCCACAACGCTGCCTCGATCATATTCTGATCAGTTCAGAGTTAGAGGTTGCTAATATGTCAGTTTTACCGATCCCTATTTCTGACCACTTACCGGTGTCGATGGATATCGTACTGCCGAGCCTAACACCTGCTCCTATTTATCAATTTCCACAGCAGTAGAGTGAAATGAATTGGCTATGCAAAACGATGCTTTGGCTTGGAAAAATAAATATTTGGAGTTGTTGGATAAACAAGAACAAATAGAAGTCAGCTTTACTGCACAAGCGGAGCTACTTAAACGCGCCTTAATTCGTAGCAGTTTGGCGGCAGAGGGTAACGATGATCGACTGGATCAACAGTTACAACTGCTCCGCCGATTACTGCGCAAAGATATCAATAACGGTGAATTAGAAGACCATATTGAGCATCTTGAAAAAGCGCTTCTTGCGTCGGAAAAAACGCTTCTGCAGCGCAAGGAGACACTCAGTAATAACTTGCAGTCTTTCGTGCAACAACTTCTACAGTTACAACCCCCCAAAGACATTCAAAAAGCGCTGCGCTTATTTGAAAAAAGCCTACAAAAACAGCTCACGCAACCGCATAGTTTATATGGCGTATTAAGCGAATTAAAAGAGCTGCAGGCCCGTGTCGTTGATAGCACCTTGCAACTGCAACACAAGCAACCACAAGCAGCACCTGGCTTACTGGCTCGCTTATTCAAAGCAACGCCTCAGAACTTGCCGCCACACGCTGCCGTAGAGCCCCATGAAGCCTTAGAACACAGCGCAAGCGGCCAAGACAACGAACAGAGAGACACGCAAAGATACACTGAGGATAGCCATGACAGTTATTCGCTGCCGTTACTCGATGCCAGCTATAGCTCAGTGGCGCAAGATATTCACAAAACACTCAATACCCTGTTAAATGGTTTACCTATTACCAAAAATCATGAGCAGCAAATTAAGCTCTTACGCTCACGCCTTAACCAAGGACTGAATTGGTACGAGCTGGCACCTTTATTAGGTGACCTATCCACCGTTATCCTTGAAATTGCCCATGGTAGTGAAAATGAACTCGAGTCCTACCTGCTGCAATTAAACCAACGCTTAGTCTCATTTCATGACAATTTGCAAATCACGTCAACCGACTACACCACCTCAGTTAAGGATGCAAAAGCGCTGGATAATGACTTGCGTCAGCATGTCAGCAGCTTTCAAGATGATGTGCATACTTCAACTGACCTCAATGAGTTAAAAAAACGCGTTGATACCCGCTTAGATAATTTTATTCATACCCTGCAGGTGTACCAAGAAAAACGCGAACAGAACGAGTCAGCTATTTTAGAGCGTTTTCAAGCGTTGTCAGACTACTCTAAGCAAATGGAAAAAGAAGCGCAGTTACTGTCAGTGAAGCTTGAAGACCAACACAAAAAGGCCTTGCTCGACCCACTGACTGAACTGGCTAACCGTGCGGCCTGGAATGAACGTTCAGCGCTTGAGCATGCACGCATCCAGCGCAATAACAGTTCACTGATACTCAGCATTATTGATATTGACCATTTCAAGCGTATCAATGACAGCTACGGTCACTTAGCCGGTGATAAAGTACTCAAAGTGATTGCTTATGAGTTGAATAAACGCATAAGAAAAACCGATTTCATTGCCCGATTTGGCGGCGAAGAGTACGCCCTCTTACTACCCGACACGCCACTAGAAGACGGCTATAAGCTGCTCGATAAACTACGCTTAGCGATCGAAGCCTGTCCGTTCAACTTTCGCGGCGAACCTATTACCATTACCTTATCAGCAGGCATTGGCCAAATAGCGGCGAATGAAGCGCTTGAGCAAGCTTTCGAACGTATTGACCAAGCGCTCTACGCGGCCAAAAAGGCAGGGCGCAATAATGTGCAAATAGCCAAACCAGCCGCAGTTAACCCTGCAACACCGCATCCAGAGCGTTGATCAGCGTCGCTTCATCAACCGGTTTAATTAAATAGTCTTTCGCGCCTTGGCGCTTGCCCCAGACCCGATCAGTCTCCTGATCTTTACTGGTAATAATAATCACTGGAATATGCTGTGTACCAGGGATTTTTGTCAGCTGACGCGTCGCTTGAAAACCATTAAGGCCAGGCATAACAATATCCATTAGCACGGCATCGGGCTGCTCTTGCTTAGCCAAAGCCACACCATCGGCACCATTTTCAGCTTTATAGACCTGGTGTCCATGTTTCTCTAACAGTGCGGCCAACTTACACATCTCAATTGGCGAATCATCCACAATCAAAATACGAGCCATAACTTCCTCGATAAAGAATAATGATAGGATGCGTGTCGACGACTTTGCCAGTACGCGAAACCCAAAACACTAGATTGTAGCACCCAGCCAATCTAACACTGTTATTCGGCTAAACTAGAGTGCATTATTGGCTACTTAATTTTATTGGAGACTTTATCATGCAGGTTCGCCTTGGGATTGTAATGGATCCTATCGATCGTATTTCATTCAAAAAAGACAGCTCCTTGGCCATGTTATTGTCTGCACAAGCGCGTGGTTGGTCTTTGTTTTATATGGAACAGCACGATCTCTATCAACGTGCGGGTGAAGCCCGTGCACGCATGCGCCCTCTTCAGGTGTTTGATAACGCTGAACATTGGTTTGAATTGGGCAATGAAATTGATGAACCATTGGCGAATCTAAACGTCATTCTGATGCGCAAAGATCCGCCGTTTGATAATGAGTTTTTATATAGCACGTACTTGCTTGAGCAAGCAGAAGCCGCTGGCAGCCTAGTGGTTAACCGCGCGCAAAGTCTACGCGACTGTAATGAGAAGCTTTTTGCGACCCTCTTTCCGCACTGCACACCGGCAACCTCAGTCAGCCGTCGTCCAGATATTCTGCGTGACTTTGCTGCCGAGCATGGTGATATCATTCTCAAGCCATTGGACGGTATGGGTGGCTCGTCGATTTTTCGCCACCTCAAAGGCGATCCTAACCTATCGGTGATTTTAGAAACACTGACGGCCAATGGCACCCAACAAATCATGGCTCAGAAATACTTACCGGCCATTAAAGACGGCGATAAACGCATTCTAATGATTGATGGCGAGCCGGTACCTTACTGCTTAGCGCGAATTCCTGCTGCGGGAGAAACGCGTGGTAACTTAGCCGCTGGTGGTCGCGGTGTTGCACAACCGTTGACGGAAAAAGATCGTTGGATTGCTGAGCAGATTGGTCCTGAGTTGCGTAAACGTGGCTTGTTATTTGTTGGTCTGGATGTCATCGGCGAACATTTAACCGAAATCAACGTCACCAGCCCCACCTGTATTCGTGAAATTGATGCCGCTTATGACACTAAGATCGGTGATCAGTTGATGGATGCGATTGCTAAAAAGCTCGCTCAACGCAGTTAAATAAATCGGTTTGCACAACTGTCTATGGCAGAATGTGCAAGCCCTTTTATGGAATCTCTACTGTTTCTCGGCAGACTGCCGCCTCTGTCGAGTAACTCATACGCTTATGAACAACTCTGCTGCCAATCCTTTTGCTGAATCTAAGTCTGCGATAAATTCTGCTAATCGCTTAGGTTTCACGCTGCTTCTTGCGGCACTCTTGCATCTCGCTATTATCCTAGGAGTGGGCTTTACTGTCATTGATCCGCCTCCTTTAAGCAAAAGTCTAGATGTCACCTTAGCGACCTTCAAAAGTGAAAAAAAACCTGAAAAAGCCGACTTTATCGCTCAAGATAACCAACAAGGCAGCGGTACGCTGGATAAAGCAGCTCTACCTAAAACCACAGAAAAAGCACCCTACCAAGATACTAAAGTTAATAAAGTTCAAGTTGAAACCACAGTAGATACCAGGCCGGTGATCCCAGAAATAAAACAGGTGATCAGCACGCCGCAACCACAAAAACAAAAGGTTGTGAGTACGCCTAAAGAGCAACCTAAGCCAAAGCCCACCCGAAAAACACCGGTATTTGACCGCGACCAACTGTCTGCAGACATTGCCAGCCTTGAAGCAGAACTGTCATTTGAACGACAACAGTACGCTAAGCGACCGCGTGTTAGCCGCCAAAACACTGCCGCCACCAAACGTGATATCAGCGCCTGGTACCGAGACGACTGGCGCAAGAAAGTTGAACGCATTGGCAACCTGAACTACCCCGAAGAGGCGCGACGCCAAGGTATTTATGGCAGCTTGCGCGTTTTGGTATTGATTAAGCGCGATGGTTCAGTGGAACAGATGCGCGTATTAGAATCCTCGGGACATCCCGTTCTTGATCAAGCGGCGTTAAATATTGTTCGCACCTCCATGCCTTTTGCACCGTTCACCGGCGAATTGGCAGCTGAATTTGATCAAGTTGAAATCATTCGCACTTGGCGCTTTGAGCGTGGCGATCGTCTTTCCAGCCAATAATCTGCGATAATCATCCTGCTCCTCTTGAGCAGCCTCTTTTTTCGCTTATTGATGAGGACGAATTAAGCCTATGACTTCTGTATTTCCTTCCTTGGCAGGGCATTTTTTAATTGCTATGCCCACCATGACCGACCCCTCTTTCGCACAGTCCGTGGTGTATTTACTCGCCCACGACAAAGACGGGGCATTGGGTTTAATTATTAACCGGCACAGTGGTTTAACCCTCACTGACGTTTTAGAACAACTGCAGCCTGAGCACACGCCGCTGCACAAGCAACATAATCAAGAGATTTTCAGCGGTGGCCCGGTGCAAACCGAGCTGGGTTTTGTGTTGCATAACCACGGCCCGCAGTTTAAAGGCACCACCACCTTCGCAGAACTGTCCTTAACCGCGTCACAAGATGCCTTGCTGGCCATTGCGCAAGGTACAGGTCCGCAGCAAAGCCTTATTGCTCTGGGCCATGCGGGCTGGGGTGCAGGACAAATAGAAGATGAGTTACGCGATAATGCTTGGCTGTCCTGTCCTGCCGACCATAGAATTATTTTCGAAACACCCATTGAGGATCGACGCAGTGCCGCCGCCGCTTTGTTAGGTGTTGACCTTGAACGTCTCAGCCATCAAGTAGGCCACGCATGAGCGATACCATAGCGGCACCAAAATTACTGTTAGGTTTTGATTTTGGCACTAAACAAATTGGTGTTGCCGTAGGACAAATGATCACCCGACACGCTCGTGAACTGTGCAATTTAAAAGCACAAGATGGTATTCCGCGCTGGGAACAAATCGAAGCACTGATAAAAGAGTGGCAGCCCGATGCACTTGTTGTAGGATTGCCTTTAAACATGGACGGCACACCCAGTGATATGTGCGTGCGTGCAGAAAAATTTGCACGGCGTTTAAATGGCCGTTTTAACTTACCTGTCCATACCCATGATGAGCGCCTGACTACCTTTGAAGCCAAGGGCCAGCGCTTATCGCAAGGACAGCAACGTGGCAGCTATCGAGAGCAACCTGTTGACGCATTGGCAGCCGCTTTATTACTGCAAGGCTGGCTGGAGCAATATAGCGACAGCTGACCGCAATTGATGCTTGGAGTTTATCTAAATGAGCTTACCTGATCCTGCTGTATTAATTCCTGCAATGGCCCGCGAACTGCAAGCCCATCTGCAAGCGCAAAATATTGATAATCCGCGCTTTGTGGGTATTCATACCGGTGGTGTCTGGGTCGCGAATGCGCTGTTAAAAGAATTAGATAACCAAGAACCACTCGGCATTTTAAATGTCTCATTTTATCGTGATGACTTCAGTCGCAGTGGCCTGCACCCACAAGTGCGTCCTTCTGAACTGCCTTTTGAAATTGAAGACCAGCATTTGGTGTTAATTGATGACGTGTTGATGAGCGGCCGCACGATTCGCGCCGCACTCAATGAGCTTTTCGATTATGGCCGCCCTGCCAGCGTCACCTTGGTGTGCTTATTGGATCTCAATGCTCGCGAATTACCGATTCGTCCAGATATTGTCGGTGCAACACTTTCCCTTGAGCAAAATCAGCGGGTAAAATTAACCGGCCCCGAACCGTTGGCTATCCAACTGCAAACCCTCGACAATCTATGAGACTTTCGCAATGACGCCTCCCGCCCCTAAGTGCCCGTTGCAGTTAAACGACCAAGGTCGTCTGCGCCATTTTTTATCACTCGATGGCCTGCCTCGCAGCATGCTCACCGAAATATTAGACACCGCTGATTCTTTTCTAGAAGTGGGTGCTCGTGCGGTTAAAAAAGTACCGTTAATGCGCGGTATGACCGTCTGCAACGTGTTCTTTGAAAACTCAACACGGACTCGTACCACCTTTGAATTGGCTGCTAAGCGTTTATCTGCCGACGTTATTACCCTTAACGTATCAACCTCATCGACCAGCAAAGGTGAAACCCTCACCGATACCCTGCGCACCCTTGAGGCGATGGCTGCTGATATGTTTGTCGTGCGCCATGCCGACTCAGGCGCCGCACACTTTATTGCCGAACACGTCAGCCCCCATGTCGCCATCATCAATGGTGGTGATGGTCGTCATGCTCACCCAACGCAAGGCATGCTCGATATGCTGACCATTCGTCGGCATAAGGGTGATTTTGAACAGTTAAAAGTAGCGATTGTCGGCGACATTCTGCACTCACGTGTCGCTCGCTCAAATATGATTGCACTGAAAACCCTCGGTTGCCCTGACATCCGTGTGATTGCACCAAAAACCTTGCTACCGGTTGGTCTTGAGCAATATGGCGTCAATGTTTACACCGACGTCAATGAAGGCCTAAAAGATGTTGATGTGATTATCATGCTACGCCTACAACGCGAGCGTATGCAGGGTGGTTTACTGCCCAGTGAAGGTGAGTTTTACCGCCTCTACGGCTTAAGCGAGCAACGCTTAGCCTTGGCTCACCCTGACGCTATTGTTTTGCACCCAGGTCCGATTAATCGCGGTGTTGAAATTGATTCAGCCGTGGCCGATTGCCCCCGATCAATGATCCTCAACCAGGTGACCTATGGCATTGCCATTCGCATGGCGGTGTTATCGATGACCATGAGCGGCCAGAATGAACAACGCCAATTGGATGCAGAAAAGCAGGAGTCACTCTAATGCGCATACAGATTAACGGTGCTCGCTTAATTGATCCTGCCAGTCAGATGGATCAACAGGCTGATATTTTTATTGATGACGGTAAAATTATTGCCATTGGCGATACCCCTCGCGACTTTGTTGCTGAACAGATGATTGATGGTAATGGCTTAATTGCCGCACCTGGATTAGTCGACATTTCTGCATCCTTACGTGAGCCAGGTTATGGCCGTAAAGGCTCAATCGCCTCTGAAACTCGTGCGGCTGCAGCCGGTGGTATCACCAGCTTATGCTGTACCCCGCACACCAAACCTATTTTAGATACACCTGCGGTAGTCGATCTCATCTTGGATAAAGCCCGTGATGAAGGCTTCTGCAAAGTATTTCCGTTAGGGGCATTTAGCCAAGGTTTAGCAGGCGAGCAACTGGCTGAACTGGTCACCTTACGTAATGCTGGTTGTGTTGCTTTCAGCAATGGCTTAGTACCCTTTGCTAGCAACCGCGTACTACGTCGCGCCCTAGAATATGCAGCGACCTTCGATTTAACAGTGATATTCCACCCGCAAGATCCTTCGCTTGCTGAAGGCGGAATCGCTCATGAAGGCCCTGTTGCTACCTTCCGCGGTTTAGCTGGTATTCCAGAAACCGCAGAAACTGTCGCTTTAGCCCGTGACTTACTGCTGGTTGAACAAAGTGGCGTACGTGCGCACTTTAGCCAAATCACTACCGCTCGCGGCGCTCGCTTGATTGCTAAAGCACAAGCGCGCGGCTTACCAGTCACTGCGGATGTAGCGATGTACCAACTGATACTGACTGAAGAAGCGCTAATGGACTTCTCCAGCTTTTATCATGTACTACCACCGCTGCGATCTTTAGCTGACCGTGAAGGCTTACGTGAAGCGGTTAAAAGTGGTGTGATCAGCGCCATTGCCAGCCACCATCAGCCACACGAAGCCGATGCTAAGCTCGATCCGTTTGCGGCGACTGAGCCGGGCATCAGCAGTATTGAATTACTGTTACCTCTAGCGCTCAGCTTAGTTGAAGAAGGGGTCTTTGATCTGCCTACGGCACTGCAACGCTTAACCACAGGTCCGGCTGCAGCGCTACGCTTAAAAGCAGGACGCCTCAGCGTGGGTGCTGCTGCAGATATCGTATTGTTTGACCCTAAAGCGCAAACTATCGTTGGTGAAAACTGGCAATCAAAAGGCCGTAACTGCCCATTTATGGGGCACGTCTTACCTGGTGTGGTTCGTTACACCTTATTAAATGGCCGTGTCACCCATAAAAACCTGTAAGTAAGCAATAAAAGTCCTCTAAAATAGACTACACAGAGGGCTTTTAGCCATACTGTATTGATCTGACCTGTTATTGGCACACCCTTTAACAACACAACGTGCCACCATCTAGGCGGTTGTGTTGGGTCAGGCTCTTGCACGTCAGCACCACCTTAGCTGACGTGCTCTTCAAGCTCAGTTACAGGAGGTTTGCTATGTGTGGGATTGTTGGCGCTATCGCTGAACGCAACGTCAGCGCAATTTTACTGGAAGGACTCAAGCGCCTTGAATATCGGGGCTACGACAGCGCGGGGATGGCTGTTTACAGCGAGCAACAACAACTGCAACGACTGCGCCGCACCGGTAAAGTCGCTGAACTCGCACACGCTCTAGCAGAGCAGCCGCTGAATGGTTATCTCGGCATTGCTCACACGCGCTGGGCCACCCATGGCGTACCCAGCGAAGCCAATGCTCATCCACATGTCTCCAGTGATGAGTTAGCTGTCGTGCACAACGGTATTATTGAAAATTACCAAGAGCTACGCACTGAACTACAAAGCTATGGCTATGTATTCACCTCGCAAACCGATACCGAAACCATCGTTCATTTATTACACCATTTACAGAAAACTCATCACGATTTACTGGATGCGCTCCGCATTGCGGTCACCCAGCTCAAAGGCGCTTATGGTCTTGCGTTAATCAGCACCAAACAACCTGATCGCATTCTTGCTGCCCGCAGTGGTAGCCCTTTAGTGATTGGCTTAGGGATTGGTGAGAACTTTTTAGCCTCTGATCCGTTAGCCCTGCGCCAGGTGACAGATCGTTTTATTTACCTTGAAGAAGGCGATATCGCGGTTATCCAGCGTGATCAGCTACAGATTTATGATGCTCAAGCGTCACCCGTTCAACGCACGGCAGTGCACTACCATGAGCAAGCGGAAAGTGCGGAAAAAGGCAGCTACCGCCACTATATGCTCAAAGAGATTTTTGAGCAGCCACAAGCGGTACAGCGTACGTTAGAAGACCGCTTAGCCAGTGATCATGTGTTAGCGGAAGCCTTTGGCCCAGACGCTAGCACATTATTTGCTCACGTAAAAAACATTCAAATAGTCGCCTGTGGCACCAGCTATCACGCCGGCATGGTCGCGCGCTATTGGTTAGAAAGTCTGACCAATACTCCTTGTCAGGTCGAAGTGGCCAGCGAGTTCCGCTATCGCCATGTTGCTGTGCAGCCTGATACACTATTTGTAACGATTTCACAATCAGGCGAAACCGCCGACACCTTAGCCGCATTACGGCACCGCCAAGATAATGCTTATTTGGCCAGCCTAACCATCTGTAATGTCGGCACCAGCTCCTTGGTACGCGAATCCGATCTTGCTTTACTAACGCGTGCCGGTCCTGAAATTGGTGTCGCGTCCACCAAAGCTTTTACCACGCAGCTGGTCGGCCTGCTACTGCTCACCTTAGCCATCGGCCGTGCGCGACATACCCTAGCAGCCGAACAGGAACGCGACATTATTGCAGCTCTGCGCAGCCTCTCGGCTAATCTCAATGACGCGCTGTCACTCAGTGCCAGTATTGAAAATATTGCACAGCTATTTGCCGAGAAAAATCATGCGCTATTTTTAGGTCGTGGCGAACAATTCCCCGTGGCTTTAGAGGGCGCACTGAAGCTCAAAGAGATTTCTTATATTCATGCCGAAGCTTACCCTGCTGGCGAACTCAAACACGGTCCATTAGCACTGGTGGACAGCGATATGCCGGTGGTTGCAGTTGCGCCTAATAATGAGTTACTAGAAAAGCTGAAATCCAATCTGCAGGAAGTCAGCGCTCGCGGCGGCCAACTGCTGGTCTTCGCTGATCGCGATGCGCAGCTGAGTGAAGATGAACAGACCCAAGTCGTCAATATGCCCAGCATCCATCCGGTGCTAGCACCCATTCTCTACACCATCCCGCTGCAGCTATTGGCCTACTATGTTGCCGTCCTCAAAGGCACCGACGTTGACCAGCCCAGAAACCTCGCTAAGTCAGTAACGGTGGAATAGCCTCGCGGCAGAAAGTCTCTCAAAACATAAACCCAGCCCTTGGCGAGCCAACCAGACATTCGCATGACCTGACCACGAGCTCATACTTTTCAAAGGCTACAGATAAAAAACCCAGTTTCAAAACTGGGTTTTTTATTGATTACAGAAAAGCCAGTTTAACGCATCAACTGCAGAACCTGCCTCGCATGCTCAGCATTTTCAGTCGCCATGACTAACTGACCTTCAGTCATAGGCTGATCAATTCTTGCTACGCCAATCAGTTGTCTTTTAACACTGATTAAGAAAAAATGACCTTTGGCCCGTGTACTCACCTCAGAGAGCTTCGCCCGACCTTGTTCAGTCATATCAAAGATAATGAAAGTTTTACCATCCTTAGTAGTGACTGGGGTAACACCTTGAATATCTTCTTGATTAAATATCGGCTGTGGCAAAGCGTAGAGTTTTTTATCCTCACCTAAATCCACAGTTAATAACTCAGGCTCCGCCTTCAGTTGAGCCAAGTGCACGGTAATCAGCGTCTGCTCAGCTTGTTCTGTAGATTGCTGCTGACTCGATTGTGAGCGCTGTGCAGGGGTTACGGCAGACACCTCTGCTGGTTTTTTAACATTCGCAGCATCTGACGATGGTCCTGCACCTTGATGCTGGCAGCCTACGACCAACATTAATCCGAATGCCAAACCGGCAAATTTTAGTGACAGGTTACTCAACATGGTCTCTCCTATAACGATAGAGCATAATTTGCACTATCACTTATTATTGACAGTTCTTACTGGTTAACAGCAGAGTCTTGCAGGGTGGTCTCTACCCTAAGGTTAGGTGCTAAACATCTAATTAGTTCAGCTCTTTTAGTATTTCCATATAGCTAAGCGGTGCTAGGGTTACTGTAATACGCTCAGCAGTAATTTACTTATATCTCGATCAATTCCAGTCACTAAGAACACATAGGCACTCATTTAGAATACTGCTAAATACTCTTAGTTTTTGGAAAAATGACTTATTAAAACGCGGTAAACTATTAGTGAAATAGACTTCAATGGAACACTCAGTGCCCAACACCCTTGTTACACAGCTTAATAGCGCCTTAGAAAAAACGGTCAGCGATGCACAGTTAGTCGCCAGCACATTACCTGAACTGCCATTGCAGCTGTGGTTGATCGATCCTAGCAGCATGCAGCGTCAGTTTAGTCCGCAAGAGACTCAGCAACTGCTCGATGAGCCGCCCTATTGGTGTTTTTGCTGGGCCAGTGGCTTGGCTTTAGCACAGTGGATTTTACAACACCCAGAACAAGTGGCTGGTAAGCGAGTAATTGATGTTGGTGCTGGTAGCGGCATTGTCGCTTTAGCAGCGAAACTAGCAGGTGCCAGTCACGCTGTTGCCTGTGATTTAGATCCCGTCGCACTACAGGCCTGCCGCGCCAATGCCGAACTTAATCAGCTACAGTTGAGTTACAGCGCAGACTTATTTAGCGAGTCAGTAGCCTACGACCTCTTGTTTGCTGCTGATCTGCTTTACGATGCAGCCAATCTACCACTACTCGAGCGTTTTCCTGACTTTGCGCAGAAAATCTTTATTGCTGACTCTAGGCAGCGTAATTTTCAACACCCACTGTTTATGAAAAGACAAATCTTATACGGGGAAACCCTGCCTGATCTTGCCGAGCCTGAAGAGTTTCGCCAGGTAAGCCTGTATCAGTCCATTTAGTCGAAGCCTCAGCGTTGCTAACTGGCCGTTCAAACACCAGTGTAAAAGTAGCGCAGGCCCTCTTATAAGAGAATCAATACCTGCGCGTCTAGCAGGTTAAGACGTTGCTTTAGATTTTTCTAAATCAGCGACCCAATCCAACATGACTTGATGCATAGCAGGATTAGGTGCTTCTAGAAAACTAATTGCAAAGCGATCATCCAGTTCACAAACACCAATCGAACGAGGTCGCGGAGCCATCGCCAAGGGATTTGGTAGTTTAAGACCAAAACAAAATATTAAATTTTTAGCAGCCTTAATATTCTCAGCAATTTCACCATCTGGCAGCGAGCTGGTGTGCGCATAATGATCAAACTCAGCAATAAAACAAGCGCGTGCATCCGCTTCAACTTTGTCACGGAAAAAGCTAATAATCTCATCCACAGACGTGCAGACTGTATCGATCTTAAGAATATCCAAGTGATGAGTAGGATATTTGTCCATAAAAAGAGTGAATTGCATACGATAAAATCTCCTAAAGGATCAGGCCAACCAGGACGTTCAATAACAGCATAAGCACAATAGCGCTAGGCTGTGCAGTACGTACCAAAGCCAGCCTTAACTAAGCTCTTTGTAAGCCTTAAAAGTTAAACACTTTACTGTTTTCACAACGCATCATTTGTGCCATTGCTGCAGGCTGGGCAACACCTATACCCGTGCGTAGATCCTGCTCTTGATAGGCACTATTGGGCAGGTAAAGTGCACAAACGGCCACTTGAGCGCCCGCCTCAATTATTTGCTGCAACAAACCTTCAGGCTTCATACCATTCGGCGCTAATGCTGTTGCGCTCTGGTAACCACGAATGGCTAGGTCACCCGCTTTATCACACAAAAGGACAGTTAACTGTACACCCTGCTCTTGCATAGCACGCGCTAGCACCATAGCCATACCTTGTGTTTGTAGTGAAGCACTGGTCAAAATCACCACGACCTGCTCTTCATCGGAAGGCTGGACAGCGTTTGCAGCTGAGCTTGATTGAGTCATCGTTCTATTCCTCGTTAATGCAGCTTTATTTCTGACGCTGTAGCATGGATATCAACACTAATAATAATTATACTTTACGGTATAGTTTATAGCATATAAGCACGCTTACTGCAGTATGAGGCAACCGCAAACAGCTTTTACTGCACAACATGCACAGCGGCATACACCTCAGTCAATCAACAACATGATTGATCGTCGCAATGAGTCAAAAAGATATTTTGCAGGTGTGTTTTTTCGTCTTAATTTTGCAGCAATTAATCATTGTGAGCCTACTGCTGCTCGGCACTTTACTCGCGACTGCACTAGAGCGCTCTTTTCTGTTTTATTTGCTTAACAACAAACACCGCACTTGACCTTCACCTCATGGTAAGGTTTATCGTATAAGCTGATTTCAATCGCAGAAGTGATGACCATGAGCAACTTACAGACCGTTCAAATTCCTGTTCGCGGCATGACCTGTGCGTCCTGTGCTGGACGTGTTGAGCGCGGCCTCGCTAAAGTTACCGGCGTACAACAAGCCGCAGTCAATCTGCTTACCAACACGGTGCTGGTCACTCTATCTGAGCCAGTCCCATTGCAGTCGTTGGTTGAAGCGGTGGAGCTCAGCGGTTATCAAGTACCGGTACAGGGTTTTGACTACGCCGTAAGCGGAATGAACTGTGGCTCTTGTGTAGCGCGTATCGAAAAAGCCTTAGCGCAAAGCCCGATTGCAGTCAGCTATCAAGTCAATCTGGCCACCAAGCAAGCGCATGTACAATTATTAGCCGGTGCAGAGCCGGAAGCCATCAGCCAATGGCTGACCGAACACAACTACCCTGCGCAATTGTTAGCGGATAACCAACGCAAAGCCGATGACTTAAATACGCGCCAAGCAGCAGAACAAACGCAACTGAAGAAACGCCTGAAATACGCATTTTTATTTGCCACGCCGCTGTTTATTTTAGAAATGGGTGCACACTTTATTCATCCCTTTCATGCTTTTTTAGAGCGCACTTTTAATACCCAGCATCTTTGGTATGTGCAAGCGATTCTCGCGACATTGGTCTTGTTCGGCCCAGGTCGTGAGATTTTAAAAATCGGCTTACAAAACTTGCGTCGTCTCGCTCCGGATATGAACTCGCTGGTGGCGCTGGGTACTTTATCGGCATTCAGTTACTCACTGATCGCCACCTTTGTGCCACAGATCCTGCCGGCGGCCACGGTCAACGTCTACTACGAAGCATCAGCTGTGATTATCGCGCTGATTTTGTTAGGACGCTTTCTCGAAGCACGCGCGAAAGGTAATGCCGCACAAGCGATTAAACGCTTAATCAATCTACAACCACGTGCAGCGCGAGTGCTGATCAACGGTAAAAGTCTGGATAAACCAGTCGCAGAAATTCGCCTTGGTGAAGTATTAGATATTCGTCCCGGTGAGCGTATTGCGCTGGATGGCGTGGTGGTTTCCGGGCAAAGTTTTGTCGATGAATCAATGTTGACCGGTGAGCCTGTACCGGTAGAAAAAACCGCTGAAGCCAAAGTGATCGGCGGCACGGTTAACCAAACCGGTAGCTTGCAAGTGCAGGTGCAGCAAGTCGGTGCGAACACGGTATTAGCACATATCATTCGTTTGGTAGAACAAGCGCAAGGCAGCAAATTGCCGATTCAAGGCTTGGTCGATCGCATTACCCTGTGGTTCGTCCCGGCGGTAATGGTCGCGGCTTTACTAACCTTTATTGTCTGGCTGGTTTTTGCCCCTGCGCCGGCACTGAGCCTAGCCTTGGTTAACGCGGTGGCGGTATTAATTATTGCGTGTCCTTGTGCTATGGGCTTGGCCACGCCGACTTCAATTATGGTCGGTACGGGTCGCGCTGCGCAGCTGGGTATTTTGTTTCGCCAAGGCCAAGCGCTGCAAAATCTAAAAGATGTCAAAGTCATTGCTGTGGATAAAACTGGTACTCTGACTGAAGGCCAGCCGCAGCTGACTGACTTCTTAGTCAGCGCAGGACAGCAAGAAGAGCAAGTTCTAGCCTTGGTCGCAGCGGTCGAGCAACAGTCCGAACACCCCATTGCCCAAGCCATTGTTAAGGCTGCCGAGCAACGGCAATTGCAGATCCCCAGCATCAGTGAGTTTAAGTCGATTACCGGTATGGGCGTACGCGCCAACGTCGATGGTCAACTGCTGCAGATTGGCGCTGACCGTTTTATGCACAGCTTAAATATCAGTACTGCAGCCTTTACTGAGCAGGCGCAGCAACTGGGTGAGCAAGGTAAATCACCTTTATACGCGGCAATTGATGGCCGTTTAGCCGCGATGCTCGCGGTCAGTGATCCGATCAAAGCCAGCAGTAAAGCCGCGATTGCTCACCTGCATGCGCAAGGTTTAAAAGTTGCGATGATTACCGGTGATAATCAGCACACCGCTAACGCTATTGCTCAGCAATTAGGCATTGATCAGGTGATTGCGCAAGTTCTGCCAGAAGGCAAAGTCGCAGCAGTCCACGCGCTGCAAGAGCAATATGGTCGTGTTGCCTATGTCGGTGACGGCATCAATGATGCGCCAGCCTTAGCTGCCGCTGATGTGGGTATTGCGATTGGCACCGGTACTGATATTGCTATGGACGCTGCCGATGTGGTGTTGATGTCGGGGCATTTAACCGGCGTGATCAATGCGCTGGCCTTATCTAAAGCTACTTTGCGTAATATCAGTCAAAACTTATTTTGGGCGTTTGCTTACAACATCGCCTTGATTCCAATCGCTGCCGGTATTCTCTATCCGATTAATGGCACCTTGTTATCTCCAGTGTTAGCCGCCAGCGCGATGGCATTATCCAGCGTCTTTGTGGTGACCAACGCTTTACGTTTACGCGGTTTCAAAGCTCCGCTGGCAGCATTATGAATATTGGCGAAGCGGCAGCTGCCTCTGGGATTAGCCGGAAAATGATTCGTTACTACGAAGAAACCGGTTTACTCCCCGCCGCACCACGCAGCAGTGCGGGTTACCGCGAGTACAATGACAACTACGTGGCGCAAATGTGTTTTATTAAACGCGCGCGTGATTTAGGTTTTTCTTTAGATCGAATCAAAACCTTGCTGGATTTATGGCAAAATACTGATCGGCAAAGCGCTGATGTCAAAGCCTTAGCCCAACAATATATGACCGAGCTGGATCAAGATATTATGCATTTACAAAGTATGCGTCAGCAGCTAGCGGATCTGGTCAGCCAATGCCACGGCGATGGTCAGCCGGCCTGTTCAATACTCGAAGGCTTGGCGCAACACAAAACCTCCAGCGAGAGCTCGCAATAAATGCGCGTGTTGGCGGTACGGACTTTTACAGGCCTATGCTCTGTACTTTTAGCCGTATGCCTACTATTTGCCACGATGCAACAAGCATCAGCACAGCTATCACCCACACAAACGTGTCACAGCAGCTACACAAAACTTCACAGCCAACATCTCGCTAGCGCAAATGCCACCAGTAGTTGCGCGACGGATTGTGTCAGTACGGTGCATCACTGCTGCCTGTATGCATTGTGTAATAACACGCCAATGCCTCTGCTGAAGCAAACTAGCGCGCCTAGCAGCGTGCAGTCTTATTTCTTCAGCTCTAGAGCAGTTACTCCACTAATACCACCACCCAAAATGTTCCGGTGTTAGTTAATTATTTTTTTAATTTAGGAGTCAGACAATGCACAAGAAACTAACCCGCTTCATCTCTGCTGGCGTACTCAGCCTTTTTGCGGGCCAGCTGCTGGCCGCGCCATTGAATGCCACGCTGCACAAAGATCCAAACTGTGGCTGCTGCGTCGAATATGCTCAGTATCTAGAAGAGAACGGCTTTAACGTCACCCAGATCGATCACGCTAATATGACCGCAGTAAAGCAGCGTCTCGGCACGGATCAAGCTGCCAGTTGCCATACTGTAGAAATTGAAGGCTATGTCGTTGAGGGTCATGTACCTGTGGCAGCGATTGAGAAAATGCTCAAGGAGCAGCCTGATATTAAAGGCCTCGCTTTACCCGGTATGCCGTTAAATTCACCAGGAATGGGACCGGAGAAAAAAGGCAGCTTGCAGGTGTTAGAGCTGGATGCACAAGGCAAACCCAACGGCATTTATATCACCTTATAAGCGCTCACCACGCAATCCATCGCCGTACTATTGTGCGGCGCTGGATTGCATTGAGATTAAAAA
>Ga0172382_10005237_pt1 | contig 19454 bp, 17 predicted proteins | sample Leawel138RmetaG_FD_122245 | JGI IMG/M metagenome (GOLD analysis project Ga0172382, IMG submission 122245) | Leachate microbial communities from a municipal landfill in Southern Ontario, Canada - Leachate well 138R metaG | ecosystem: Engineered > Solid waste > Landfill > Unclassified | place...
CGCAGCCGCAGCCGGTACTGGCTGAACACGTCGGCCCCCAGCAGAAAGAACAGCAACATCCCCTGGAACACCTTGGAAATCGAGGCCGGCAGGTTCAGGTACTGCTGGGCCTGCTCTCCACCGATGTACAGCAGCGCCATCAGCAGACTGGCCAGCCCGATACCCAGCGGATGCAGCCTTCCGACGAAGGCCACGATGATGGCGGCAAAGCCGTACTGGTTCGACACGTGCTCGGTCAGTTGACCCATCGGCCCGGCGACCTCGGCGGCACCGGCCAGGCCGGCCGCGGCGCCACCGGCCAGCAGGCCGATCCAGATCGTGCCGGCAACCGAGAAACCGGCATGACGCGCCGCCGCCTCGGCCTGGCCGGCCACCCGCATCCGGAAGCCGGCAAAGCTGCGCTGGCTGAAGACCCAGGCCAGGATCAGCACCCCGATGGCCAGCGCGAACGCCAGATTCAGCCGCGTGCCTTCAATCAGCACCGGCAGCAGCGCCGACGCCTCGAACATCACCGTCTGGGGGAAATTGAAGCCGTCCGGATCCTTCCACGGACCGTGCACCAGCCAGGACACCGCCAGCTGGGCGACGTAGACCAGCATCAGCGAAACCAGGATCTCGCTGGCCCCGTATCGGGTCCTGAGCAGCGCCGGAATGGCCCCCCAGGCCGCCCCGCCGAGCATCCCCGCCGCCAGCATCGCCGGCAGCACCCAGGGTGCGCCGCTGTCGTGGGCGAGCAGCGCCACGCCGGTGGCCGCGATCGCTCCCAGGATGAACTGCCCCTCGGCACCGATGTTCCAGACGTTGGCCCGGAAGCCGATCGCCAGGCCGGCAGCGATCAGGGCCAGCGGTGTGGCCTTCAGCAGCAGCTCGCTGATCGCGTAGGTGTCGCGCAGCGGGTTCAGGAAGAAGACGGCCAGCCCTTCGACCGGATCCCGGCCCAGGGCGAGAAAGACGAGCGCCACACCGGCCACGGTGAGCGCGGCCGCGGCCAGCGGCGACAGCCAGCGCATCGCCGGCGCCAACTGCAGGCGCTGCTCGAGCCGCGGTCGCCAGCGTCGCTGCGCCGGCGGCCGTACAGCGGTCACCCGGCCTGCGAGGCTCATCCTTCGAGGCTCATGATGCGCAGTGGGCCACGGCGTCATCGGCCATGGCGCCGCCCATCAGGCGGCCGATTGCCTCGCGGCGGCATTCGGCCAACGGCCGGGCCGACGACAGCCGACCGGCAGCGAGCACGGCGATCCGGTCGCAGATCTCGAACAGTTCGTCGAGCTCCTCCGACACCACGAGGACGGCCGCCCCGCGGTCGCGCAAAGCCATCAGTTGCCCGCGCAGAAAGACTGCGGCGCCGACATCGACCCCCCAGGTCGGCTGGGCAGCCACCAGCAGGCCGGGCTGCTGCGCGATCTCCCGGGCCACGATGAACTTCTGCAGATTGCCGCCCGACAGGGCGCTGGCCTGGGCCTGAGGGCCCGAGGCCTTGACGCCGAAGCGCTCGATGCAGCCGGCCGCGAAACGGCGCGCGGCGGCGAAATCGATGAAACCGGCCCGGCACAGGCCCTGCCGGTGGGCGGTCAGCAGTGCATTCTCGGCCAGGTTCATCTGCGGCACGGCGCCGCGCCCGAGCCGTTCCTCGGGCACCAGGCCCATTCCGCGCGCGCGCCGCCGGGCCACCGGAGCCCGACCCGCCGGCTGCCCGAACAGGCGGATCGCGACATCGTCCTCGACCAGGGTTTCCCCGGAGATCGCGCGCAGCAGCTCCTGCTGGCCATTACCCGAGATGCCGGCGATGCCGACGATCTCGCCGGCCCGCACCTCGAGATCGATGTCATGCAAGGCAACTCCGTAGGGATCCTCGGACGGCAGCGACAGGCCGGCAAGCTGCAGACGTACCTCGCCGACCGGAACCCGCCCCGCGTCGCGGCGGACCTGCAGCGGCGCCTCTCCGATCATCATCCGGGCCAGCGACGCCGCGCTTTCCTCGGCCGGCACGCAACGACCCGTGACCTGCCCGCCGCGCAGCACCGTCGCACGGTGGCACAGCTCGCGGATCTCTTCCAGCTTGTGGCTGATGTACAGGATGCTGCAGCCCTGCGCCGCCAGCTGGCGCAACACCTCGAACAGCCTGCGCACGGCATCCGGAGTGAGCACCGAGGTGGGCTCGTCCATGATCAGCAGCCTGGGGTTCTGCAGCAGACAACGGATGATCTCGACGCGCTGGCGCTCGCCGATCGACAACGCGAGCACCCTCCGGCCCGGATCGACAGGCAGGCCGTAGCGCAGCCCGATCGCCTCGATGCGCCGCGCGAGGTCGGCCAGGTCGGGGCGCCCGGGCAGAGCCAGGGCGGCGTTCTCGACCACGGTCAGCGATTCAAACAGCGAGAAGTGCTGGAACACCATGCCGATGCCCAGGCTGCGGGCATGGGCGGGGTCGCGCAGCACCACCGGCTCGCCCTCCCAGCGGATCTCGCCGCTGCTCGGCTGGGTGACGCCGTAGGCGATCTTCATCAGGGTCGACTTGCCGGCGCCGTTCTCACCGAGCACGGCGTGGATCTCGCCCGCCGCCACCTCCAGGTCGATGTCCCGGTTGGCAATCGTTCCCGGATAGACCTTGCCGATGCCGCGCAGCGACAGACGGGCAGGCGGACCCGGTGACATCGCCGGCTCAGCCGGCCGGACCGTCGACCGCCGCGACCGGGCCGGACAGGCCCTTGGGCAGCGGGAAGGTCATGTGCTCCTCGGTGCCGGACAGGGTGCGCACGTTCTGCACACCCAGCTCGCGCAGCCGGTCGATCAACTGCTCGACCAGGATCTCGGGCGCCGACGCCCCCGCCGTCACGCCGATCCGCCGCTTGCCGTGCAGCCAGGCCGGATCGAGCGCCTCGGCCGAACCGATCAGCCGCGCTTCGCAGCCCAGCTTCTCAGCGACTTCGCGCAGGCGGTTGCTGTTCGAGCTGGTCGGCGAGCCGATGACCAGCACCAGGTCGCAGCGCGGCGCCATGAACTTGACCGCATCCTGGCGGTTCTGCGTCGCGTAGCAGATGTCCTGCTTCTTCGGCCCCACGATCGTCGGAAAGCGCGCCTGCAGCGCCGTGATGATCGCGCGGCAGTCATCGATCGACAGCGTGGTCTGCGAGACATAGGCCAGGCGGTCGGGATCGGCCACCTCCAGCCGGGCAACATCGGCAACCGTCTCGACCAGATGGATGCCGCCGTCGGCCTGTCCCATCGTGCCTTCGACTTCCGGGTGTCCGGCATGGCCGATCATGACCACTTCGCGCCCCTCGCGACGCATCCTGGTCACCTCGACATGCACCTTGGTGACCAGCGGGCAGGTCGCGTCGTAGACCTGCAGGCCGCGCGCCTGCGCCTCGTCGCGCACCGCGCGCGAGACCCCGTGCGCCGAGAAGATGACGACCGAGCCCGCCGGTACCTCGTCGAGGGTGTCGACGAAGATCGCGCCCTTGGCGCGCAGATCGCCCACGACGTAGTCGTTGTGGACGATTTCGTGGCGCACGTAGATCGGCGGACCGAAGCGCTCGAGCGCGCGCTCGACGATCGCGATCGCACGGTCGACGCCTGCGCAGAATCCGCGCGGCTGGGCCAGCACGGCTTCGAGATCGGCCATCACAGGACTCCCAGAATGTGCACTTCGAACTGCACCCGCTGGCCGGCGAGCGGATGATTGAAATCGAGCAGCGCGTACCGGTCGGTGAGCGCCTTGAGCACACCGCCCATGCGCCGGCCATCGGCCAGCGGCAACTCGATCGGATCGCCGGCCTGGAACTCGCCGGGCGCATCGACGTTGGCATCGAAGGCTGTCCGCGACAGCTTCTGCACCATGTCCGGATTGCGCGGCCCGAAGGCGCTGTCGAGTTCGAAGACCCTGCGCTCGCCCTCGCTCAGGCCGAGCAGGCACTGCTCGAGGGCTTCCGCCAGTTGGCCTAAGCCGAGGGTCAGTGTCGCCGGCCGCTCGCCAAAGGTATTAATGACGTCCGAACCGGAGTCGGCCAGACTGAGCCGGTAGTGCAGCGTCAGGTGAGCGCCCGGGGCGACCGTGGCGGCCGCGCCGGCATCGGCGGGCCCGGCTGATCGTGTGTTCATGCTGCGCATTTTACGGGATCGGCCCCGCCGATCGCCCTTGTCCCTTCGCCAGGAACGGAAGCTCATGACGATCTCGCAATGGCCTGTCGACCAACGTCCGCGCGAGCGCCTGCTCGCCGACGGGGCAGCGCGCCTGTCCGATGCCGAACTGCTCGCCGTCGTGCTGCGCACCGGCCTGCCCGGGCGCAACGCGGTCGAGCTCGGCCACGAACTGCTCGCCGAATACGGCAGCCTGCGCGGCCTGCTCGCCGAAAGCCCCGAAAAGGCCCTGCGCCGGCCCGGACTGGGCCCGGCGCGCTGGGCGCTGCTGCAAGCCGCCATCGAGCTGTCGCGACGCTCGCTGCACGAGGAGCTGCGCGTGCGCGACTCGCTGCAGACGCCGGCCACGGTGCGCGACTTCCTCACACTGTGGCTGCGCGATCGCGACTTCGAAGTCTTCGCCGCCCTCTTCCTGGACAGCCAGAACCGGCTGATCTCCGCCGAGGAGCTGTTTCGCGGCACCCTGACCCAGACGGCCGTCTCTCCGCGCGAGATCGCCCGACGCGCGCTCGAGCTCAACTGTGCGGCGATCATCGTGGCACACAACCATCCATCGGGGGTGGCCACGCCGAGCGCCGCCGACCGCACGCTGACCCATGCGCTGCGCGCGGCACTGAACCCCCTCGAAATCCCGGTGCTCGACCACCTGATCATTGCCGGCAACCGCTACTATTCATTTGCCGAGGCCGGCCTGCTGTGAACCCGCCCCGATTTGCCACACCTCCGGCCGCGACTTCCGCTTCATGACCTCCGCCGGCCGGCCCCCGACTGGTCATGATGTGAACTGGAATCCCGGCGTCGATCGCGACAGGGCCATTTCCTCTTCATTCATTTCCGCCTCGATGCCCTCGAACAAGGGTGTCGACAAATAGCGCTCGCCGGTATCGGGCAGCATGCACACTATGACCGCACCGACCGGCGCACGCTCGGCGACCTGCCGCGCCACGGCGAAGGTCGCACCGGCGGAAATTCCGCAGAAGATGCCTTCCCTGGCCGCCAGTGCGCGCGTCCACTTGATGCCGTCGGCACCCGATACGGGCACAACCTCGTCATAGAGATTCGCGTCGATCGCTTCCTGAAGGACTTCGGGGATGAAGTCGGGCGTCCAGCCCTGTATCGCATGCGGCTCGAAGGCCGGATGGCTGCCCGCCGGCGATCCATTCCCGTCGCGCTCCTGCGCCTTGCCGCTGCCGACGAGCTGTGCATTTTCAGGTTCGGCCAGAATGATGCGGGTTTGCGGCCGTTCGCGCCGCAGCACGCGCCCGACGCCGGTGAGCGTGCCGCCGGTGCCGTAGCCCGAAACGAAGAAATCGAGACGCGAGCCGGCGAAATCGTTGATGATCTCGCGCGCCGTAGTCGCCTCGTGAATGTCGGCATTGGCTTGCGTTTCGAACTGGCTGGCGAGGAACCAGCCATTGGCTTCGGCCAGTTCCACCGCCTTGCGGTACATCCCGAAGCCCTTTTCGGCGCGCGGCGTCAGCACCACCTTCGCCCCCAGCATGCGCATCAGCTTGCGCCGCTCGACCGAGAAGCTTTCCGCCATGGTGACGACCAGAGGATAGCCCTTCTGGGCGCAGACGATGGCAAGGCCGATGCCGGTATTGCCGCTGGTCGCCTCAACCACCGTTTGCCCCGGCTTCAGGAGGCCGCGACGCTCGGCGTCCTCGATGATGCCGAGCGCCAGTCGATCCTTCACCGAGGAAGCCGGGTTGAAGAATTCGACCTTCACATAGATGACCCGGCCTTCCACACCCAGATTGTTGATCCGGATCGCCGGCGTGTCGCCGACCGTGTCGAGAAGGCTGTCGAAAAGCCGGCCCCGGCCGTTGGTGGTGCGGATTGCTGTCGGTGACGTCATGACTGAACTCCTGATGGGTGGGATCCTGACTCTGACTTGCCACGCCCGGCAACGATTGCCTATAATGGCGAGCTTTGCTGTCTCGGCAGGTCTGCGTGCCCCCGTGCATTGCGTTCATCAGCCGGGAGCCGGCCGGGCCGGCGGCACCGGCGCCAGTTGATCGGCGACTGTCCTCCAGCATCGAATTCCAGCCTTTCAGACGGAACCCTGATCATGGCCAAAGTTTGCCAAGTTACCGGAAAAGCGCCGATGGTCGGCCACAAAGTCTCGCACGCGAACAACAAGACCAAGCGACGTTTCCTGCCGAACCTCCAGTATCGCCGTATCTGGGTCGAATCCGAGCAGCGCTGGGTACGCCTGCGCATCACGAACGCCGGCCTGCGGATGATCGACAAGGTCGGCATCGACGTCGTGCTGGCCGATCTGCGCACCCGCGGCAACGCCTGAGTCCGCCCCCACCCCACCGGCGAGGTAGCCATCATGCGTGACAAGATCAAGCTCGAATCCACGGCCGGCACCGGCCATTTTTACACGACCACGAAGAACAAGCGGAACATGCCCGAGAAGATGGAGATCAGGAAGTTCGATCCCGTCGCCCGCAAGCATGTGATCTACAAGGAAGCGAAGATCAAGTGATCTTCTCCGGGTAGCCCCCTTCCGTGGCCTCTGCGGCCGGTACCGGACTGCGGTACGGCAAGGGGTCACGATTCCCGGTCAGATACTGGTTGACGGTTCGAAAGGGGCTCGATACGCTCGCACGAATGTCGGTTCCGGCCATTGGTCGCCATGACCCCGCCCGGACCGCAGACGCACCTGGACGCCGAATCCGGGGCAAACCATTCATCCGTGATTCCATTAAAGAAGTGAGGAGATGTGGCTGTGACGAAATCCACCAAGAATTCTGTTGCATCGGCTGAGAAAACCGCGGCATCGCGTCGCAAGTTCTTCAAGGGCGCCGCCGCCGGCACTGCCGCGACGGCCACGATGGCCTTCCCGATGATCAGCCGCGCCCAGGGGCCGATCAACTTCCGTTTCCAGAGCACCTGGCCAACCGTCGACATCTTCCACGAGTTCGCGGTCGACTTCACCACCAAGGTCAACGACATGGCCGGCGGTGACCTGAAGATCGAGATGCTGCCGGCCGGCGCCGTCGTGCCCGCCTTCGGCCTGCTCGACGCCGTCTCCAAGGGCACGCTCGACGGCGGCCATGGTGTGCTCGGCTACAACTACGGCAAGCAGAACGCGCTGGCGCTGTTCTCGTCCGGCCCGGCCTTCGGGATGGACGCCAACATGGTGCTGGCCTGGTACAAGTACGGCGGCGGTCGGGAACTGCTCGAGAAGCTCTACGCGTCGATTGGCGGCAACGTCGTGTCCTTCCTGAGCGGCCCGATGTCGACCCAGCCGCTGGGCTGGTTCAAGAAGCCGATCACCAAGAGCGACGATCTCAAGGGCGTGAAGTTCCGTACCAACGGCCTGTCGATCGACGTGTTCACCGCGATGGGTGCGGCGGTCAACGCCCTGCCGGGCGGCGAGATCGTGCCGGCGCTCGACCGCGGCCTGCTCGATGGCGCCGAGTTCAACAACCCGAGCTCCGACCGCCTGCTGGGCTTCCCCGACGTCTCCAAGATCTGCATGCTGCAGGGCTTCCACCAGTCGGCCGAAACCTTCGAGATCATCTTCAACAAGGACCGGTACAGCGGCCTGCCCCCGACCCTCAAGGCGATCATCTCGAACGCCGTCGAGGCCGCGTCGGCCGACATGTCCTGGAAGGCGCTCGACCGCTACTCGAAGGACTACATCAACCTGCAGAACGATGGCGTGAAGTTCTACAAGACGCCCGACGCCATCCTGCGCGAGCAGCTGGTCATCTGGGATCGCATCGTCGCCCAGAAAGCCGAGACCAACCCGCTGTTCAAGGAAATCGAGGCGTCGCAGCGCGCGTTCGCAGCCCGGGTGATGGCCTTCGACATGGACTACAACAACAACCGGCGGATGGCTTACAACCACTACTTCCGCAAGAGCTGAGAAAGTCCCGCGGCGCGGGCTGCCAACGGCAGCCCGCCGCCCCACCCCTCCTTCCGGATTTCGCGAGTGCTCGGTGCAATCACGGCATCGTGCGATGACTGTGTCGTCACCGACCCTGCGCGCCCTCTCCCTTTCACTGGCAGGGTGAGCCCACCATGCAACGTATTCTGGTCGCCATCGACCGGTTCAATACGTGGATCGGCCAGCTCTTCGGCTGGTTCGTCCTGATATTGACGCTGTTCGTCTCCTACGAAGTCTTCTCGCGCTACGCCCTCGGCAACCCCCACGCCTGGTCCTTCGACTTCATGAACATGCTGTATGGCGGCCTGTTCATGATGGGAGGCGCCTACACGCTGGCCAAGAACGGCCATGTCCGCGGCGATGTCCTGTACGGCTTCTTCCCCGAGCGACTGCAGGCCAGCCTCGACCTGACACTGTATTTCGTGTTCTTCTTCCCGGGCGTGATCGCGATGTTCTGGGCCGGCTACTACTACGCGGCCGAGTCCTGGGCGATCAACGAACATTCGAACATCACGGCGGACGGACCGCCGATCTATCCGTTCAAGGCGATCATCCCGCTGGCCGGATTCTGCCTGCTGCTGCAGGGCGTCGTCGAAGTCATCCGATGCATCGACTGCCTGCGCTACGGCAAGTGGCCCGCCCGCAGCGAAGACGTCGAGGAAGTCGATCTCGACAAGCTCAAGCACATGGTCGACGTCAAGGATGAGGACATCGCCGGACTCGACGTCTATGTCACCGGCCAGGAACGGGGGCAGGCACGATGAGAAAGGAGATCTGGTTCGGCCTGTCGATCCTGATTGCGGTCGTTCTCGCGATCGTGATCCTGATGCCGGCACCGGCCGACATGACCAACGGCCACTACGGGCTGCTGATGCTGGCCCTGATCGTGGTTGCCATCATGCTGGGCTTTCCGACCGCCTTCACGCTGATGGGAATGGGGGTGATGTTCACCCTGCTCGCCTATCGCAACATGGGCACGGAACTGGCCATCCAGCAGACGCTCGACCTGATGGTCCTGCGCACCTATGCGGTAATGACCAACGACGTGCTGATCGCCGTCCCGTTGTTCATCTTCATGGGCTATCTGGTCGAACGCGCCAACCTGATCCAGAGTCTGTTCCAGGGCATGCACCTGGCACTGGCCCGGGTGCCGGGTTCGCTGGCCGTCGCGACGATCGCCACCTGTGCGCTGTTCGCCACCGCCACCGGGATCGTCGGCGCCGTGGTCACGCTGATGGGGCTGCTCGCGCTGCCGGCCATGCTCAGGGCCGGCTACGGCGTGCAGCTGTCGGCCGGCGCGATCACGGCCGGCGGCTGCCTGGGGATCATGCTGCCGCCTTCGGTGCTGCTCATCCTGTACGGCGCGGTCGCCGGCGTCTCGGTCGTGAAGCTGTACGCAGGCGCCTTCTTCCCGGGACTGATGCTGGCCGTCATGTACATGCTGTACGTGATCGTGCTGGCCAAGCTCAAGCCCAGCGTCGCGCCGCCGCTGTCCGAGAAGGACCGGCAGGTTCCGCTGCCCCCCTTCGCGAAGACGCTCAAGGAAACCGTCGGCAACCATGCCGTGCCGGCCATGCTGAACGCGCTCAAGGGGCGCCGCAACGCCGACGTCCCGACGGGCCGGCTGCTGGCCAATCTGTTCATCGCCTTCATTCCGGCCATCGTCTTCGCGCTGGCCTTCGGTGCCAGCTACCTGAAGGTCACCGCGCCGATCGTCGAAGTGGACTATGGCCTCGAGCAGATGGGCGGGTTCGGCAGCTTCGACGACGAGGAGGATCTCGGCGGACTGGCCGAACCCCCCGGGGCGGGCGGACTGGCCGAACCACCGGGTGCCGCCACCCTGCAGCCGCTCGGCGCCGGCACCAGCGAATCCGCCTCGTCGGCTGCGGAGCCCGAATCTGCTGCGGCGGAACCCGAACGCCGGCCTGCGCCGCTGGGCTTCTGGATCACTCTCGCGGTCGCTGCAGTCGCGTTGCTGATCTACTACACGATGCTGACCTTCGCGCGGCTGCAGATCTTCAAGATGCTGCTCAGCTCGTTCTTCCCGCTGACGCTGCTGATCCTCGCCGTGCTCGGCAGCATCGTCGTCGGGCTGTGCACACCGGCCGAGGCCGCAGCCCTCGGCGCCCTCGGCGGCATCCTGCTGGCCCTGGCCTACCGGCGGCTGAACTATCCGATGGTGCGCGAGTCGGTCTACCTGGCCACCAAGACCAGCGCGATGGTGTGCTGGCTGTTCGTCGGCTCCAGCATCTTCTCGGCGGCGTTCGCCCTGCTGGGCGGGCAGGAGCTGATCAACAACTGGGTGCTGGGGATGGACCTCACTCCGGTGCAGTTCATGATCCTCGCGCAGGTGGTGATCTTCCTGCTCGGCTGGCCGCTGGAGTGGACGGAGATCATCATCATCTTCATGCCGATCTTCCTGCCCCTGCTGTCGCACTTCCAGATCGACCCGCTGTTCTTCGGCCTGCTGGTGGCCCTGAACCTGCAGACGGCCTTCCTGTCGCCGCCGGTGGCGATGTCGGCCTTCTACCTGAAGGGCGTGTCGCCGCCGCACGTGACACTCAACCAGATCTTCCTGGGCATGATGCCGTTCATGGGGATCCAGATCATCGCGATCGTGATCCTCTACCTGTTCCCGGGCATCGGCCTCTGGCTGCCGAACGTGCTGTACTGATCTGCTGATCCGCACCGGCCGGTTCCGTCCGACATCGGACGGGGCCGACCGGTCTGCGGTGCGGTGCGGTGCGGTGCGGTGCGGTGCGGTGCGCAGGTATGATTCTTCCTTTCACAAGAATCAACCCTGCCGCACGATCTTCTCCTCGTGCGCGACGACAGCGAGTGCCTCATGTTCTATCACACCGTCCTGCTCGACCTGCGCGACCCCAGCCCCGAATTCATCGAGCAACTGAACGACTACGCGGCCCGCATGCAGGCCGAACTCCCGTATGTGCGCGACTACTACTTCGGCCCCAACCTCGCGTCGCGCGCCGCCCAGTTCAAGTGGACGGTGGTCGCCACCTTCGACAGCGAGGCCGACCATGAGCGCTACCAGGTCTCCGACATCCATCAGCAGATGAAGGCTTTCCTGACCCCGCAGATCGCCGAGATCGTGGTCAGCGACGTCGAGACCCGCCAGCCGGGAGCCTGATCGCCCGCCGGGCAATCCATCGGTGCCGGCCTGGCCATGGTGCCGGCCTGACAGCGTCCCGGCCGGAAGTCCGCTCAGCGCCGTCGCCAGCGTGCGGCGAAAAAACCGTCGACACCGTCGCGGTGCGGATAGAGCCGCAGGAAACCGTCGGCGTCGCCCAAACCGGGCAGGATGCCGCCGGCATGCTCGCGCTCGAATTCCGGATGGGTCGATTCGAAATCCAGGGCCTGCGCCTCATTCTCGTCGTCGAGCAGGCTGCAGGTGGCGTAGACGAGAACCCCGCCCGGTTTGACCAGGCGCGCTGCGGCCGCAAGGATGGCGCGCTGCTCGCCAGGCAGCGCGTCGAGCCGGCCTGCGTCGAGCCGCCACTTCAGTTCGGGATTGCGCCGCAGCGTGCCGGTGCCGCTGCAAGGCGCGTCGACCAGCACCGCGTCGGCACGTCCGGCCAGGCGCTCGAGCCGGCGATCCTGCTCGCCATCGATGACCATCGGCTGCACGTTGCCCGCCCCGGCACGCTGCAGGCGCGGACGCAGGCGCTGCAGCCGCGCGGCCGAGACATCGCAGGCGAAGACCTGCCCGGTCGCGCGCATCGCCGCGGCCAGGGCCAGCGACTTGCCGCCGGCGCCGGCACAGAAATCGACAACGACCTGGCCGCGCCGGGCGCCGACCAGAGCCGCCAGCAACTGGCTGCCAGCGTCCTGGACCTCGACCCAACCCTGCTCGAAGGCGCGACTGGTCTCGATCGACGGCTTGCCCTGCACCCGCAGCGCCTGCGGCGCAATCGCCAGCGGCACCGTCTCGATACCGTCGGCGGCGAGCAGCACCCGGGCCTTGTCGCGATCGGTGCGGGCCACGTTGACCCGCAGGTCGAGCGGCGCCGGTTCGAGCAGCGCCGCGGCCAGCGCCTCGGCATCGGGGCGAGCGCGCAGGGCCTCGGCCAGCCAGTCGGGCAGGCTGTAGCGGACCGCGAAGTCGAACTGCGCCGGATCCGCGTCGCGGGCCTGCATCAACCAGTCCGGCAAGGGTTCGCCGGGTGACACCCCCGGCACCGGCAGGCCGCGACGGATCCGCGAAACGGCCAGCAACCGGACGGCAACCGGCCCGTCACCCTCCTCGGCAAGCCGTTCATGGAAGCGGCGATTGCGCAGCACATCGAAGACGCTGTCCGCAGCCGCCGCGCGATCGCGCCGACCCATCTTCGGCTGGCTGCGAAAGAAGGCGCGCAGCGCGCCGTCGGCCGGCTGCGTGAACGCAAGCACCGACTCGAGCGCACGGGCTGCAATCGATACGGGCAGACCGGCCGCCTCCTTGCGCCGGCCTGCCGCTACATCGCGCCGGCGGGATGTCTCGTCATATCCGCTCATTGCCCGACCCACAGCAGGCGCGACTCACCGTTCTGCCGGCCGGTGGCCCCGCCACCGGGCGCCGGCACCGCCGGCACCGCCGGCAGCAGCCGGACCTGCCCGCCTTCGAGCTGCAAGCGCCCCTCGACGAACCAGCGTACCGCCATCGGATACAGCCGGTGCTCGGCAGCCAGTACCCGGGCGGCGAGCGCCGCCTCGTCCTCGCCGTCGCGAACGGCCAGCGCAGCCTGGGCAACGATGGGTCCGGCGTCGAGCTCGGTGTCGACGAAGTGGACCGTCGCCCCATGCACCCTGACGCCGGCGGCCAGCGCCCGACGGTGCGTGGCCATGCCCGGGAAGGCCGGCAACAGCGACGGGTGGATGTTCAGCATCCGCCCCGCATGACGACGCACGAAGCCGTCGGTCAGGATCCGCATGAAGCCGGCCAGCACGATCAGGTCGGGTTGCCAGCGATCGATCTCGCCGGCCAGGGCCGCGTCGAACGCCGTCCGGTCGGCATGGGCCCGGTGGTCGACCAGCCTGACCGGCAGACCCAGCGCCGCCGCCTGCTGCAGCCCGTCGGCTTCGGCGCGATCGCCGATCACCGCAACGATCCGCGCCGGCCACGCTTCGGCTGTACAGGCCTGCGCAATGGCGAGCATGTTCGAGCCCCGCCCGGAGATCAGGATGACGATTTTTCTCATCGCGGAATTCTAGAAGCTTGCCGGCGGATGGCAAGGGCGGCTGCGCCACGGGTTGGCGGATTTATTGCACCCACCTGTTGCATCCAGCTAGCCGGAGCGATCGTCAAAACCTTATAATTCAAGGTTTTGCACGACCGCGTGCCGCAGGCCTTCTTGCCGCCCACCCCGATGGAAGTCTACCGACGCCTGCCCCCGCCCGAGCGGCGGCGCCCCTGTGCGCTGACGATCGGGAACTTCGATGGTGTTCACCTCGGCCACCAGCAGATGCTGGCACGCCTTGGCGAACGGGCCCGTGCGCGCGGGCTGCCGGTTTGCGTGCTGACTTTCGAGCCCCACCCGCGTGAATGGTTCGCCGCGCACCCGCGCCCGGGCACCGTGCCACCCGCACCGCCCGCCCGGATCAGCACCGCCCGCGACAAGCTCGAAGCGCTGGCTGCCTGCGGTGTCGACCAGGTCTGCATTGCGCATTTCAACGCGCGCTTCGCCGCGCAGCCGGCCGAAGCCTTCATCGCCGACATCGTCGTCGAGGGTCTGCGTACGGCCTGCCTGATGATCGGTGACGACTTCCGTTTCGGCGCCGGGCGCCGCGGTGATTTCGCGATGCTGGAACAGGCCTCGCAGCGTTTCGGCTTCGAACTGATGCAGCAACCCACGATCGAGTACGAGGGTGAGCGGATCTCCAGTTCGGCAGTCCGCAGCGCGCTGGCCAACGGCGAGTTCGAGCGCGCGCGAACCCTGCTCGGCCGCCCGTACATGCTCAGCGGGCGCATCGTGCACGGGCGCAAGCTCGGGCGCGATCTCGGCTTTCCGACCCTGAACCTGCCGGTGCGCTTCATGCGACCCGCGCTCCATGGCGTCTTCGTCGTCCAGGTGCACGGCCTGTCCGGGCAGCCCCTGCCCGGCGTGGCCAGCCTCGGCACCCGGCCGGCCGTCGAGCGCAACGGTGCGCTGGTGCTCGAAGTTCACCTGCTCGACTTCTCGCAACAGGTCTATGGCCGACGCGTCGGGGTCGAGTTCCTGCACAAGCTGCGCGACGAGGCCGATTTTCCGTCGCTGGCCCTGCTCAGGGCGCAGATCGATCGCGACGTGCGCCAGGCGCGCGACTGGTTCGCCGCCCGGATCTGACCCCCCGGACCTGACACCTTATCCGAGAGACTCACGAAATGTCCGAAGGCCAACGAGGCAAACCCGCCAAGTCCGCCGCCAAGCAGACCGATTCGGTCTGGCGCGACACGCTGAACATGCCCGACACGCCGTTCCCGATGCGCGGCAACCTCGCCAGGCGCGAGCCGCAATGGACGCGGCAGTGGCAGGAGAAACGGATCTACCAGGCGATCCGCGAAGCCTCGCTGGGCCGGCCGGTCTGGGTGCTGCACGACGGCCCGCCGTACGCCAATGGCGACATCCACCTCGGGCACGCGGTCAACAAGGTCCTCAAGGACATCATCGTCAAGAGCCGCAACATGGCGGGCTTCGATGCCCGCTACGTACCGGGCTGGGACTGCCACGGCATGCCGATCGAGATCCAGATCGAGAAGCAGTTCGGCAAGGATCTGCCGGCCGCCGAGGTGCAGGCCCGGTCGCGCGCCTATGCCACCAAGCAGATCGAACGGCAGAAACAGGCCTTCATCCGGCTCGGCGTGCTCGGCGACTGGGAGGACCCTTACCTGACGATGGCCCCCGGCAACGAGGCCGACGAACTGCGCGCCCTCGGCCGCATCATGCGCAAGGGCTACGTGTTCCGCGGCCTCAAACCGGTCAACTGGTGTTTCGACTGCGGTTCGGCACTGGCCGAGGCCGAGGTCGAGTATGCCGACCGCACCGATCCGTCGGTCGATGTCGGCTTTCCGTTCGATGCCGCCGCGCTGCCCGGGCTGGCCCGGGCCTTCGGCCTCGCCGAGCTGCCGCTGACGCGCGGCTATGCGGTGATCTGGACCACGACCCCCTGGACGATCCCGGCCAACCAGGCCCTGAACCTGCACCCCGAGATCGACTACGCGCTGGTGCGGGTCGCCGACTGGCAGGGTTCACCGACGCTGCTGATCCTTGCCGCCGACCTGGTCGCCAGCTGCCTGAAGCGCTGGCAGCTCGATGCCGAGGGCAGCTGGGAAGTGGTCGCGACCTGCAAGGGCCAGGCACTGGATGGGATCGCCTTCCGCCATCCGTTCGCCGACCGGCTCTCGCCGGTCTACCTCGGCGACTACGTCACCCTCGACTCGGGCACCGGCCTGGTCCACTCGTCGCCGGCCTACGGCGTCGAGGACTTCGCCTCGTGCAAGCAGCACGGCATGAAGGACCAGGAAATCCTGCAGCCAGTGCTCGGCGACGGCACTTACGCCAGCTGGCTGACCGAGTTCGCCGGCCTGTCGATCTGGGCGGCCAATCCGAAGATCGTCGAGCATCTGCGCGCACACGGCTGCCTGTTCTCGGTCGAACAGTACACGCACAGCTACATGCACTGCTGGCGGCACAAGACGCCGGTCATCTACCGGGCCTCCAGCCAGTGGTTCGCCGGCATGGATCTGACGCCCGCCGACGGCGGGCCGACCCTGCGCGAGACGGCACTGGCCGGCGTGGAGGCCACCCGCTTCTACCCGGCCTGGGGCCAGGCGCGGCTGCACGGCATGATCGCCAACCGGCCCGACTGGACCCTGTCGCGCCAGCGTCAGTGGGGCGTGCCGATGGCCTTCTTCGTGCACAGGGAAACCGGCGAGCTGCATCCGCGTACGCCGGAACTGATCGAGGCCGTCGCCCAGCGCATCGAGAAGGAGGGCATCGAGGCCTGGCAACGGCTGGACCCGAGCGAACTGCTCGGCGACGAGGCCGCCCAGTACGAGAAGAACCGCGACACCCTCGACGTCTGGTTCGATTCGGGCACCACCCACGAGACCGTGCTACGCGGCTCGCACAAGGCGCAATCGACCTTCCCGGCCGACATGTACCTGGAGGGCAGTGACCAGCACCGCGGCTGGTTCCACTCGTCGCTGCTGACCTCGTCGATGCTCAATGGCTGTGCACCGTACCGGTCGCTGCTCACCCACGGCTTCACCGTCGACGAGCACGGCCGCAAGATGAGCAAGTCGGCCGGCAACGGCATCGAACCGCAGGAAATCTGGGACGAATACGGCGCCGAAATCCTCCGGCTGTGGATCGCCAGCACCGACTACTCGGGCGAGATGGCGCTGTCCAAGGAGATCCTGGCGCGCGTGGTCGAGGCCTACCGGCGCATCCGCAACACCCTGCGCTTCCTGCTGGCCAACGTCGCGGATTTCGATCCGGCCGTGCACACCGTGCCCGTCGACCGGATGTTCGAGATCGACCGCTATGCGCTCGCCATGACCGAGGCCTGGCAGAAAGGCATCGAGGCCGACTACGAGGTCTACGAGTTCCACCCGGCGGTCGCCCGGATCCAGACCTTCTGTTCGGAAGATCTCGGCGCCTTCTACCTCGACATCCTGAAAGACCGCCTCTATACGACGGCGCCCGATTCACGGGCGCGCCGCTCGGCGCAGACTGCGCTGCACGCCATCACCGACGCCCTGCTGCGTATCATCGCGCCGATCCTGTCGTTCACCGCCGAAGAGGCTTGGCCGATCTTCGCCGGCGAACAGCACGCCAGCCCGCACGGCACGATCTTCACCCGGACCTGGCACCGCTTCGAGCCCCTGGCCGATGCCGACACCCTGCGCGCCAAATGGGAGACGATCCGGGCGGTGCGCGCCGACGTGCAGCGCCGGCTCGAAGACGTCCGCACGGCAGGCGCCATCGGTTCGTCACTGCAGGCCGAAGTCACGCTGCGGCTGGGCGGCGAACGCGTCGATGCACTCGCTTCACTTGGCGACGACCTGCGTTTCGTGCTGATCGTTTCGGCGGCCAGCGTCGAACGCAGTGACGGCGAAGACGAGATCGTCGTCCAGCCCAGCCCGCACACCAAATGCGAGCGCTGCTGGCACTGGCGCAGCGATGTCGGGGCGCAAGCCGGGCATCCGACCCTCTGCGGACGCTGCGTCGACAACCTGCACGGCGCCGGCGAAGCGCGGGAATTCGCCTGATGGCAAGGTCTGGCAAGGATCCGGGCCGGCTTGCCTTGGTCCGCTACCTCGGTCTGGCCGGCCTGCTGATCATCGCCGACCAGTTCACCAAGTGGCTCGCCCTCACGTCGCTGGCCTTCGGCGAGCGCGTGCCGGTGATCCCCGGTTTCTTCGACCTGACCCTGGTCTTCAACCGCGGCGCGGCCTTCAGCTTCCTGGCCGGCGCCGACGGCTGGCAGCGCTGGCTGTTCACCGGCATCGGCGTCGCGGCCGCGCTGTTCATCGTCTGGCTGCTCACCCGCCACAGCGGGCAGCGCCTGTTCTCCCTGGCGCTGGCGCTGATCCTGTCCGGCGCGATCGGCAATGTCATCGACCGCCTCCGGCTGGGTCAGGTGACCGACTTCGTCCTGCTGTACTGGCGCGACTGGCACTGGCCGGCCTTCAACCTGGCCGACGCGGCGATCACCTGCGGCGCGGTGCTGCTGATCGTCGACGAACTGCTGCGGGTGCGGCGCAGCCGCTGACGCCTGCAGCCCTGACGCCTGCCGTCAGCGTGCCGGCGCCGGCTTGAGCATCGCCAGGGCCAGTGCGGCGGCACTGCAGATCATTGCCAGCCACTGGATGGGGCCAAGCGGCTCGTCGAGAATCAGCGCACCCGAGATCATCGCCACCACCGGTACCATGATCGCCGACAGCCCGGCCACATTGGCGGGCAGCAGGCCGACGATCGCAAACCAGCAGACGTTGCCGATGCACACCGGCACCAGGGTGATGTAGCCGATCACCAGGATCGTCTGCCAGCTCGGCATGAACCAGTCGCCATCGCCGAATGCGAAGGCGCCGGCGGCGATGGGCACCGAAACGACGATGAATTGCCAGCCCGTCAGCACCGTGGCCGATATCGGCACCGGGCGGCGCTTCAGGATCAGCGTGCCAAGCGCCCAGCCCAGACCCGACAGCAGGCCGAGCAGCATGCCCAGCGGTGCATCGGCATAGGCCTTCAGGCTGGGCACCATCAACAGGCCGACCGCGACGGCACCAAGCACGATTGCCAGCACCAGCCGAAAGCCCAGCCGCTCTCCGAGCACGGCCCACGAGATCAGCGCCACCCACAGCGGCATCGTGAAGCCGAGCACGGCCGCCTGACCGGACGGAATCATCGTGGCTGCAGAAGTGCTGGCGATGTTCCAGACCAGCAGGTAGATCAGGGCGGCAGCGACGACGGTCGACCAGTGCTCGCGCGGGACCGCCAGCGACTGGCCACGCGCCCAGGCAACCAGCAGCAGCACTACGCCGGCAACCGAGGTAGCCACGGCCCGAAAGGTCCAGACCGAGACCTCGCGTACCGCGATCGGAAACAGGGGCCAGTTCGTCCCCCAGAGCAGTGTCAGGATGACGAGCAGGATCAGGGCGCGGGTTCGGATCGACATCGGCTTTCGTGGCAGAACCCTGCACGGTCGGCGTGCAGGCCCCCCATTGTCGCGATTTGCGGCGACCGGCGGCCGATGCTGCAGCCTTTCCCGGAATCCGGGCCGATATGCCAGCCCCTTGACGATATGCTGGCCCCTGATACCCCTTCTCGTTCGAACGGCAAGGGGCACGGGCCAGGGCGCGGGGCGAAGCTTTCGGCGCACGCCGGGTGCTTGCCCCGCTTCGCGGGGTGCCCTGCGATGCTCGCGCTCGTGGCCTGCCGCCGAAACTCGCTTCGCTCCCGCCGCTGCGCGGCGCTCGCTGCGCTCAGACAGTCGGCGGCAAGTCAGATTGTTGGTGCGCGCTGCGCGCGCAGGCCACGAGCGCTGCGCTTCTCGGCTGCGCACAAGGCGTGCGCCGAAAGCTTCGCCCCGCGTCCTGGCAGACGGTGGCCTGCGATCGAACGCAAAACCGTCTCAGTCCAGCTCGGCTGCGAACCTGACTCGGCAGCAAACCTGATTCGGCAGCACGATCGGGCTGCGCGCATCCGGCGGGCCTGACGACCGCCTGCGAGCCGGTAAGGTGCTCGCCATCGGCAACCGGATTCCCGCGGTGTCCCGATCGGTTCCCGTCGAATGGCACAGCGTTGCCGGCCAAGGGGCGGGGGGCTTTGCCTGGCCGGCGCCTTGTGCGCAGCCGAGGCGCACAGGGTTCCTGGCTGTCGCGCGCAGCGCGACTCCATCCTCATTCTCGCGGCGTCCTGTCTGAGCGCAG
>Ga0172382_10005238_pt1 | contig 19447 bp, 19 predicted proteins | sample Leawel138RmetaG_FD_122245 | JGI IMG/M metagenome (GOLD analysis project Ga0172382, IMG submission 122245) | Leachate microbial communities from a municipal landfill in Southern Ontario, Canada - Leachate well 138R metaG | ecosystem: Engineered > Solid waste > Landfill > Unclassified | place...
AGGCGATCCGCGCCACCTCCTCGACCAGATCGGCCTCGCCCAGCACGTCGGGCCGCCACGTGGGCGGCACCGCCATGTCGCCCTCGAAGGTAAAGCCCAGCGCCTCCAGCGTCGCGCGCTGCCCGGCCTCGGGGATATCCATGCCGACGATCCGCCGCATCGCCCCGGCATCGAAGCGATAGCTGCGGCGGGTGTCGGGCACCGCGCCGTCCACCGCCAGTTCCGACGCCTCGCCGCCGCAAAGCTCCAGCACCATCCGCGTCGCCAGTTCCAGCCCCGGCACGGTGAAATCCGGATCCACCCCGCGCTCGAACCGGTAGCGCGCGTCCGAGTTGATCTTCAGCGCCCGGCCGGTGGCAGCGACGGTGATCGGATCCCAATAGGCGGATTCAAGTAAGACGTCGGTGGTCTCGGGCGTGCAGCCCGATGCCGCCCCGCCCATGATCCCGGCGATGCTTTCCGGCCCGTGGTCGTCGGAAATCACCATCATCCCCGGCGCGAAACGATAGGTCTTGTCGTCGAGCGCCGCGATCTGCTCGCCGCCCTCGGCGGGATGGATGCGCAGGCCCCCCGCGACCTTGGCGGCGTCGAACACATGCAGCGGCCGGTTCAGGTCGTAGGTGAAGAAGTTGGTGATGTCGACCAGCGCCGAGATCGGCCGCAGCCCGATCGCCTTCAGCCGTTTTTGCAGCCAGTCGGGCGAGGGCCCGTTCCTCACCCCGCGGATCAGCCGCCCGGCGAACAGCGGGCAGCCCTTTTCCTTCAGCGCCGGGTCGATGGTCACCGAGACCGGGCAGGGGAAGGCCCCCGGCACCGGCGCGACCGCAAGCGGTTTCAGCCGCCCCAGCCCGCGCGCCGCCAGATCGCGGGCGATCCCCCGCACCCCGAGCGCGTCGGGCCGGTTCGGGGTGATCTTGATATAGATCATCGGGTCGTTGAGCCCGGCATAGTCGATGAACCGCGTGCCCAGCGGCGCATCGGCGGGCAGGTCGATGATCCCCTCATGGTCGTCCGAAAGCATCATCTCGCGCTCGGAACAGAGCATCCCGTTCGATTCCACCCCCCGGATCACCCCGGGTTTCAGATCGACGCCGGTCCCGGGGATATGCGTGCCCACGGGGGCGAACACGCCCACCAGCCCGGTGCGGGCATTGGGCGCGCCGCAGACCACCTGCACCTCCTCGGCCCGGCCGCCGGGGCCGTCGGGGAAGGTCTCGACCCGGCACAGCCGAAGCCGGTCGGCGTTGGGGTGCTGCACCGCCTCGATCACCCGCGCGATGCGGAAGGCGCCGAGGCTGGCGGCCGGGTCGGCCACTTCCTCGACCTCCAGCCCGAGATCGGTCAGCGCGTAGAGGATATCGTCCAGCGCGGCCCCGGTCTCCAGATGGTCCTTGAGCCAGGAGAGGGTGAATTTCATCGGGCGGCTCCTTGCGGAATTGGGGCGATGCGCCCCGGAGGGACCATGCAGGCAGCATGATCCCGACAAAGTTTCGGCGGATTGCAACGATATGTTGCGGCCCTGAACCCAATGGAGTCAGGGTCTATGAAGACGGGGCCGATGCTGCGCTTTCTCATCCACCGGCGCGACGGGATCGTGCGGATCGCCTTCGGGCTGGCGCTGATCGGCGCCTGCGCGGGGCTGGCGGCATATGAGAGCGCCGTCACCGCCGAGCCCGGCCGGTTCGAGACCCGCCACGCCGGGGCCGACCGCTGTTCGGCGGAGGGACGCGGCATGGCCGGGATCGTCTGCGCCGGTTCCCGCACCGCGGCGCGGCGCGACAACGCCCCGACCTTCGGGCCGGGACGGCCGAGCGGCATCCAGTTCCTCAGCGCGCCGGGGGATTGACCCCGCCGGGCGGCGGTTTCGGTCGCGGCCACCCCCTATCCCCCGTGCACGCTCGGCATATCCAGCGCGGCGAAACCGTAGTGCCGCAGCCAGCGCAGGTCGCTTTCGAAGAAGGCGCGCAGGTCGGGGATGCCGTATTTCAGCATCGCCATGCGGTCGATCCCCATACCGAAGGCGAAACCCTGCCATTCGGCCGGGTCGATCCCGCCCGCGCGCAGCACGTTGGGGTGAACCATGCCCGAGCCCAGCACTTCGAGCCAGCCGTCGCCCTCGCCGACCTTCAGCCTGCCGCCTTCCCAGGAACACTGGATATCGACCTCGGCCGAAGGCTCGGTGAAGGGGAAGTGCGAGGCGCGGAACCGGGTGCGGACCCTTGTGCCGAAAAAGGCCGAGAAGAACTCCTCCAGCACCCATTTCAGGTTCGCCATGGTGATGTCGCGGTCGATCGCCAGCCCCTCGACCTGATGGAACATCGGTGTATGGGTCTGGTCCATGTCCATGCGGTAGACCCGGCCGGGCGCGATGATGCGAGTGGGCGCGCCGGTCTCCTGCATGGCGCGGATCTGCACCGGGCTGGTATGGGTGCGCAGCACATGCGGCGGCCGGTCGTCGCCGGGGGCGCGGTGCATGAAGAAGGTATCGTGCTCCTGCCGGGCCGGATGTTCGGGCGCGATGTTGAGCGCGTCGAAGTTATACCAGTCGGTCTCGACCTGCGGCCCCTCGGCGACGCGGAAGCCCATGTCGGCGAAGATCGCGGTGCATTCCTCGGTCACCTGGCTTACGGGATGTATGGTGCCGGCGCGGCGCGGCCGGGCGGGCAGGGTCACGTCAAGCCATTCGGCCTTCAGCCGCTCGTCGAGCGCGGCATCGGCCAGCGCCGCCTTGCGGGCGCGCAGGGCCGAGTCGATCTCGTCCTTGAGCGCGTTCAGCGCGGGGCCGGTGGTCAGCCGCTCCTCGGGGCTCATCCGGCCGAGTTCGCGCATCCTCAGGCTGATCTCGCCCTTCTTGCCCAGCGCGGCCAGGCGCAGAACCTCCAGCGCGGCCTCGTCCGCGGCGCCGGAGATGCCTTCGAGATACCTGCCCCTGAGCGCGTCCAAACCGTTCATACCTGCCTCCGGTCAATCCGGCCCGTTGCTACAAACTGCCCCGGCCGATTGCAAGCCGCCTCGGTTCGACGCCCTGTCCGGCCCTCCGCTGTCGGCCGCCGCCCTCTGTGTCGCAGCATGTCTGCCCTGTTCGGCAGGGGCGGCCGACGCGGTTAACAGAACTTTCCACGCAAAACCCCGCGCGGGTGTCGCGCGGGGTTCTCGGGTCTGTGCCGGGCGTGGGGCCGGGGTGGGGCGGTCAGGCCGCGTCGCGGGCCTGCGCGGCGATGGCGTTGAACGCCTCGGGCTCATGCACGGCGAGATCGGCCAGAACCTTGCGGTCCACCTCGATCCCCGCCCTGGCAAGGCCGTTGACGAAGCGCGAATAGGTCAGCGCCGGGTCGAAGGCGCGCACCGCCGCGTTGATCCGCTGGATCCACAGCGCGCGGAAGTTGCGCTTGCGGTTCTTGCGGTCGCGGGTGGCATACTGGTTCGCCTTGTCCACCGCCTGGGTGGCGGTGCGGAAATTGGTCGAGCGGGCGGCGTAATAGCCCTTGGCCTTCTTGATGACCTTGCGATGTGCGGCGTGGGTGACCTTGCCGGATTTGACTCGTGCCATGTCTTCAGTCTCCTCAGCGGTCGTAGGGCATGTATTTCTTGACGATCTTCGCATCGGCATCCGACAGGATGGTGGTGCCGCGTGCGTCGCGGATGAACTTGGTCGTCCGCTTGATCATGCCGTGCCGCTTGCCCGCCTGGGCGCTCTTGACCTTGCCGGTCGCGGTCATCGAGAAACGCTTCTTCGCGCTCGCCTTCGTCTTCATCTTGGGCATTTCCATCTCCTCTTGCGAGTGGTGAACGCGCGACTCGGCATGCCACACCGGCCGGCCACGCGGATCGGAAAGCGTCCTATAAGGGCCGCGCGCCCCGCAGGCAAGGGCAAAAGCACCGGCGCGCGCCTGCCCGGCGTTGCGCAGGTTGCACTTTCGGGAGCCTCCGGCGGGGATATTTCTTTCACGGTGAAGATGAAGGGGTGCTTCCTGTTCTTCACCGTGATGAAAATATCCTCCGGGGTGAATTGGCCGCAGACCAAGAGGGGGCGGAAGGCCCCCTTCGCCCGCGCGCCACGAGGCGCCGCCGGGTCAGTTGAGCAACCGGCCGATCACGCTGACGAACACCCCCGGGATCTCGTCCAGCTGGTAGCCCGAGGGTTTCCGCCACACCGCGACGACGATCGCCGCGCTGGCAAGGGTGATGAGCAGCGCCGCCGCCCGGGGCGGGCGACCGTCGGTGAAGGCGCTGATGATCGCGGGGATCGTCAGCGCGACGAGAACGACGCCGATAACGAGCAGGAAATCACTGTCCATGAAGCACCGCCCAAACAAACGCCCGAATGAAATCCGATATGCCGATTATTCAGGATCGGCGCTAAATATCAACCTTTCATCGCAGGGCGCCACGCGCAGGATGTTGGTTGTGCCCTGCACGTTGAACGGCACGCCCGCGGTCACCACGATCTGGTCGGTCTCGGTGCCGAAGCCCATCTCGCGCGCCACCCGCGCGGCATTGAGCACCGCGCCCTTGAACCGTTCCTGCGGCCCGATCAGCGCGCAATAGGCCCCCCAGGTCAGGCACAGCCGCCGTGCCGTGCCGACCAGCGGCGTCAGCGCGACGATCGGCACCCGGGGCCGTTCGCGCGCGACCAGGCTTGCGGTGGTGCCGGAATGGGTGAAACAGCAGATCGCCTTGATGTCGGTGGTCTCGGCGATCTCGCGCGCCGCCGCGACGATCCCGTCGGCCACGGTCTTGCGGTCGGCCTTGCGCGACGCCTCGATCACCTCGCGATAGACCGAGTCGCCCTCGACCGAGACGGCGACCGCATCCATCGTCGCCACTGCCTCGACCGGATAGCTTCCCGCCGCCGATTCCGCCGAGAGCATGACCGCATCCGCCCCTTCGTAGATCGCGGTGGCCACGTCCGACACCTCGGCCCGGGTCGGCACCGGGCTTTCGATCATCGATTCCAGCATCTGGGTGGCGACGATCACCGGCTTGGCCGCCGCCCGCGCCCGGCGCACCAGCCGTTTCTGGATCGGCGGCACCGCCTGCACCGGCAGTTCCACCCCCAGGTCGCCGCGCGCCACCATGATCCCGTCCGAGACTGCGAGGATCTCGTCGAACGCCTTGACCGCCGCCGGTTTCTCGATCTTCGACAGTACCGCGGCCCGGCCCGCGGCCAGCACCCGTGCCTCCTCGACATCCTCGGGGCGCTGCACGAAGGAAAGTGCCAGCCAGTCCACCCCCAGTTCGCAGACGAATTCCAGGTCGGCCCGGTCCTTTTCCGACAGCGCCGCCAGCGGCAGCACCACGTCGGGGACGTTCACCCCCTTGCGGTTCGAGATCGTGCCGCCCACCGCCACGGTGCAATCGGCGAAATCGGCCCCGCAGCTTTCCACCGTCAGGCGGAGCTTGCCGTCGTTCACCAAAAGCGTGGTCCCGGATTCCAGCGCCGCGAAGATCTCGGGGTGGGGCAGGCAGACCCGCGCCGCGTCCCCCTCGGCCGGGTCGAGGTCGAGCCGGAACCGCGCGCCGGGTTCCAGTTCCTCGGCGCCGTTCGCGAACACGCCCACCCGCAGTTTCGGCCCCTGAAGGTCGGCGAGGATGGCGATCGGGCGGTTCAGGTCGGCCTCGATCCGGCGGATGATCGCGTGGCGGGCGGCGATTTCATCGTGGCTGCCGTGGCTCATGTTCAGGCGGAACACGTCGGCCCCGGCCTCGAACAGCGCGCGGATGGTATCGTAGTCGCTGGACGCCGGGCCGAGCGTGGCGACGATCTTGACGTTGCGGTGGCGTCTCATGCCCGGGCCTCTTCTTTTGTGTTTGCGCTCACATCCGGTGCGGTTATGGCGGAAACCGCGGCAGGCGGCAACTGGCGCTTTCCGCCGCGGCACACTAAACCCTGTCTGACAGGGAAACATTGCGACACCATGACCGAGACCGCACCGATCATCGAGACCCCGTTTCATGTCGAGGGCGAGACAAGGCCCGGCCGCTGGCTGGTGACCTGCGACCATGCGACCAACCGGGTGCCGGACTGGCTGGGCGGCAGCCTCGGCCTTGCGCCCGGGGACATGGCGCGGCACATCGCCTGGGACGTGGGCGCGGCCGGGGTGGCGCTGGCACTGGCCGAGCGGCTGGCGAGCCCGGCGATCCTGTCCGACTTCTCGCGGCTGGTGATCGACCCGAACCGGGGCGAGGACGACCCGACGCTGGTGATGCGGCTCTACGACGGCACGATCATTCCCGGCAACCGGCATCTGGACGCGGCCGGGGTGGCGCGGCGGCTCGACCTGCTCTACCGGCCCTACCACACCGAACTGGCGCGGCTGGCGGCGCGGCGCGCGGATACGGTGATCGTCGCGATCCACAGCTTCACGCCGCGGTTGCGCGGGCGGGGGCAGCGGCCCTGGCATGTGGGGGTGCTTTACGCCGCCGACACGCGGCTGTCGCGCCCGCTCATTGCCCGGCTGATGGCCGAGCCCGACCTGTGTGTGGGCGACAACGAGCCCTATCTCGGCCACCTGCCCGGCGATTCCATCGACCGCCACGCCCTGCGCCCCGGCCGCCAGAACACGCTGATCGAGCTGCGCAACGACCTGATCGCCACACCCGAAGCGCAGGAGGCATGGGCCGACCGGCTTGCGCCGATCCTGACGGCGGCGCTGGCCGATGCCGGGGACTGACTGACCGCCCGGGACCGACCGCCCGGGACCGACCGAAGGAGGAGACCATGGACGACACCACCCGCACCGCGATCGAGGCCGCTGCCTTCCGCCGGCTGATCCGCCACCTGATGCAGGACCGACCCGAGGTTCAGAACATCGACCTGATGAACCTCGGCGGGTTCTGCCGCAACTGCCTGTCGCGCTGGTATCAGGAGGCGGCGGCGGAGCACGGCGTGGCGCTGGACAAGGAAGCCGCGCGGGAAATCGTCTACGGGATGCCCTATGACGACTGGAAGGCCCGCCACCAGCGCGAGGCCGACGCCGATCAGCAGGCCGCCTTCGAGGTGGCGTTCCGGGAGAACGTGGAGAAGGGGTGATCGGGGCCGGGCCTCGGGCGCGCAACTTTCGCCCCTTCCCCTTGCCCGGAGCAGCCGCGTCAGCGGCCCGGGCAGCGGCGAAACCGACCGGCATGATTTGCCGGCTTGCCGTTGCACATTGTCCCGGCCCGCCGCCTCGGCCAATATGCCGCCGCGGCGGGTGGGCCAGCGGACAGGGCAGGGGGTCGGGATGAACGCAATCAAACTTCCCTCGCACGAGGCCACCTACCGGCAGTTGCGCGACATGGTGCTGTTCGGCGCCCTTGCCCCCGGCCAGCCGGTGACGATCCAGGGCCTGACCTCGGAACTCGGCGCGGGCATGACCCCGGTGCGCGAGGCGATCCGGCGTCTCACGGCCGAGGGCGCGCTTGAGTTCCTCGGCAACCGGCGGGTCTGCGTGCCGCGGCTTTCGCCGTCGCAGGTCGATGAACTCGCCTTCGCGAAACTCGCCATCGAGCCGCATCTGGGGGCGCTGGCGCTTGCGGCGCTTTCCGACGCCGATATCGACGCCATCGCCGCGATCGACGCGGCGCTCGACCGCGCCATCGCCGGGGGCGATGTGCAGGGTTACCTGCGGCACAACTACCGGTTCCACTTTGCGCTTTACGACCATGCCGGGGCGGCGATCCTGACCGCCATCGCCCGCTCGCTCTGGCTGCGGTTCGGGCCGTCGATGCGGGCGGTCTGTGCGGGGGCAGGCACCGGCAGCCTGCCCGACCGGCACCGCGATGCGGTCGCGGCGATGCGGGCCCGCGACCGTGCCGGGCTGGAGGCGGCGCTGGCGGACGACATCGGCCAGGGCATCACGCTGGTGCGGCAGGCCATGGCGGTCGGCGAGATTTGAGGCGGTGTCGGTAGGCCGTGCTGGCCGGCATGGCTGCCTGCGGCCAATGCATTGCGAAACAGAGGGCAGCGGCCGACCGTGGGTGGCCGCTGCGACGCTGGTGGTCTGGCAGTTTATGGTGCCGAATACCCCCCGCTCAGAACGCGCCGCAGCGTTGCAGGAGCGGCCGCCCGTGCGGGCGGTCGGCCGCTGCACGGGCCGCTGGCGCGGCTGTTCCGGGCTGGGTGCTCCGGGCGAAAGTTGCGCTCCTGACAGTCCTGCTCCATGCCGACCAGCACGGCCAGGAGACATTGCCGGATTTGATCATATTGACCGCCTGATAATTTGATCATATTGTTCCCGCACAGCCGGAACATGCCCGCATCGGATACGCCCGCCCCACGGCGGCGCGACAGGAGGCCGCGATGACCAGGATCACCAACCACATGCCCACCGCCGAACTTCAGGCGCTGGATGCCGCCCATCACCTGCACCCGTTCACGGCGGGGGCGGAACTGAACGCCAAGGGCGCGCGGATCATCGCCCGTGCTGAGGGGGTGACGCTGACCGACAGCGAAGGGAACCGCATCCTTGACGGCATGGCGGGGCTCTGGTGCGTGAACATCGGCTACGGGCGCAAGGAACTGGCCGCCGCCGCCGCAAGGCAGATCGAGGAACTGCCCTATTACAATACCTTCTTCCAGACCTCGCATGTCCCCGTCATCGCGCTGGCCGCGAAGCTTGCGGAACTGGTGCCGGGCGAGTTGAACCACGTGTTCTTCGCCGGATCGGGGTCGGAGGCCAACGACACCAATATCCGCATGGTGCGCCACTACTGGGCGGCGCTGGGCAAACCCGGCAAGACCACCATCATCGGCCGCAAGAACGGCTACCACGGCTCGACCATGGGGGGAGCAAGCCTCGGCGGCATGGCGGCGATGCATTCGCAGGGCGGCCTGCCGATCCCCGGCATCGTGCATATCGACCAGCCGGACTGGTATGCCGAAGGGGGCGACCTGACGCCCGGGGACTTCGGCCTTGCCCGCGCCCGACAGCTTGAGGAAAAGATCCTGGAACTGGGCGAGGACCGCGTCGCCGCCTTCATCGCCGAGCCGATCCAGGGCGCGGGCGGCGTGATCGTCCCGCCGGAAACCTACTGGCCCGAGATCCAGCGCATCTGCGACAAATACGAAATCCTGCTGATCGTCGATGAGGTCATCACCGGCTTCGGCCGCACCGGAAACTGGTTCGGGCACCAGACCTTTCAGATCCGGCCCGACATCATCACCATCGCCAAGGGGCTGTCGTCGGGCTATGCGCCGATCGGCGGCTCGGTGGTCAGCGCGCAACTGGCCGAGGTGCTGGGGCGCGAGGAATTCTTCCACGGCTACACCTATTCCGGCCACCCGGTCGCGGCGGCGGTCGCGCTGGAAAACCTGCGGATCATGCAGGACGAGCGGGTGATCGAACACGTGCGCGAGGTGGCGCATCCTTACCTTGCGCCGAAATGGGCCGCGCTGGCCGAGCACCCGCTGGTGGGCGAAGCGAAGCTGGTCGGCCTCATGGGTTCGATCGCGCTGACGCCGGACAAGGCCACGCGCGCGAAATTCGCCGCCGGGCCGGGCGAGGTGGGCTTGCGCTGCCGCGAACGCTGCTTCGCCAACAATCTGGTGATGCGGCATGTGGGCGACCGGATGGTGATCTCGCCGCCGCTGGTGATCCGGCCCGAGGAAATCGACACGCTGATCGAGCGCGCCACGCAGGCGCTGGACGAGACCCATGCGGCGATCCGCGCCGAGGGGCTGCTGAAGGCGGCCTGAGTGGGGGCGAGGCTGCGGGATGCTTACCCGGGGGTTGCGCAAGCGGCACGTTGGGGAGCCTCCGGCGGAGATATTTCTTTCACGGTGAAGTACAGGGGTACGCTCTTGCGCTTCACCGTGATGAAAATATCCTCGGGGGTGAGCCACGTTAAGAAATGCTTTCAGTGGAAGGCTTTCAGTGGCGAACAATCGGGCGCGCAGCGCACAAGAGGGGGGCAGACAGGCCCTTTGCCTGGCCAGCCACAAGGACACCGCACACCGTTGACAATCCCCCGCGCCGCCGCAGGATCGGCCGCAAAACCCCGGGGGACGAATCCGATGGCCCGCATCCTGCACCTGACCGACACCCATCTTCTCGCGCCCCCGATCTGGTCTGCGGCCGGGTCGATACCCGTGCCCATTTCGGCCGGGCGGTGGTGCGGATCGGCGCGATCCTGCCCCGGCTTGCCCCGGTCGATCTGCTGCTGGTCACGGGCGACCTGACCGACCTCGACCGGGCGCAGGACTACCGCATTTTCCGTGAGATGCTTGCGCCGCTCGACCTGCCGCTGGCGGTGGTGCCCGCAGCCACGACCGGCGCGAGAAGATGCGCGCGGCCTTCGCCGATCTGCCGGACATGCCCGCCTCCGGCCCGTTGAACTGGTGGCGCGACGTGGGCGCGATCCGGGTGATCGGCCTCGACGGCCTTGACGAGGGCCGGGACAGCGGCGCGCTGGCCGGTGAGACGCTGGACTTCCTGCGCGCGGCGCTGGCCGGGCACAGACCCGAGGTGCGGGTGATCTGCGGCCATGTCCACCGCCATGGCCGGGCACTGGCCTGCGGTGATCGGCCCCTCGACGCCCATGCGATGTCGGCCGACTACCGCCCCGGCGCGCCGGAAGGCTACATCGACGAACCCGGCGGGTTTCTTGTGCATGACCGGGCGGGCGGCTTCCGCTCCACCCATATCCCGGTCGCGCCGGAGGACGGGCCGTTTCCGTTCTGACCGCTCAGCGCGGCAGGGTCACCATGTCCATCCGGGCGAAGCCCATGGCCCCCAGCGCGGGCATCAGCGCCGCCAGCGCCGCCGCAGGCGCATCCGCATCGGCGCGCAACAGCAGCACCGGCGGTTCGGCCACGCAATCCGCCGTGGCGCAATGGGCCGCGCGCGCCGCCGCCAGCGCCTCAACCGCCTCGTCCCCCAGCGCGTCGGCGAAACCCGCCTCGCCCCCCGGCCCGAGCCAGAGCGTGAAGCCGTCCTCGGCCAGCATGTCGCTTTCCGCCTCGGGCACGGTGACCGGGAAAGGTTCCGGCCCGGCCAGCCGCGCCGCGATCAGGAAGAAGATCAGCAGCAGGAACACGACATTGATCATCGGCAGCAGGTTTTCGGACCGCGCGGGCCGGGGGGGATCGGAGAAATCCATCACTCCACCAGCACCAGGCGCGAGAACCCGGCGGCGCCGAGCAGGTCCATCACCAGGACTGTCTCCTGCACGCTTACCCCTTCCTGCGGGCGCAGGATCACCGGGTCGGACGGATCGGCGACCAGCGGCGCCAGCGCCGCCGCCAGCCCCTCGGGCGCGACCGGAACGCCGTTGAGCGCAAGCCCCCCGGGCGCGATGGAAACGAGGCGCGGCGGGCCGGACCAGCCGTCGCCTTCGCCCGCCGCCATGAGCGGCACCACCCGGTCGGCGCCGAAACGCGAGACCAGCATGAAGAAGATCAGCAGCAGGAACACCACGTCGATCATCGGCGTGAGGTTGGGTCTGCGGCGGGGCCGGGGTTCTCCGAAGTTGAACATCACACCGCCCCGGCAGCCAGAGGATCGGCCGGGCGGCTGTGGAACACCCGCGTCGCCGCATCCTCCATGCCGTGCCGCAGCCGGTCCGTCACGCTTTCGAACCACGTGAGCGCCACCTGTGCCGGGATCGCCACCGCCATGCCCGCGGCGGTGGTCAAGAGCGCCTCCCATATCCCGCCCGCAAGCATCGCCGGATCGGCCCGTGCGCCCGCCTCCTGCAACGCCTGAAAGGCGGCGATCATGCCGGTCACGGTGCCCAGGAGGCCCAGAAGCGGCGCGATGATCGACGACAGTTCCAGCGCCCGCAGCCCGGATCGTGTCTGCATCAGCAGGCCGCGCGCCACCCGCGCCACCTCGGCCTCGGCCGCGGCGCGGTCAAGGGCGGGATTCGCCGCCGCCTCCATCGCCGCCGTCACCAGCCGCGCCCGGATCGAGCCGCGCGCCCGCGCCGCCTCCAGCGCCTCGCCGTGCCGCCCGGCGGACCAGAGCGCCACCGCCCGTTCGCTGCGTGCCCCGCCCGACCATGCGCCGAGCGCCGCAAGCCGCAGCACCTTCCACAGGATCAGCGCCAGCGTCAGCACCGACAACGCGGCGATGATCCACATGATGACCCCGCCAAGGTCGAGAAAGTCGCGCAGCCGGGCGATTCCCCCAAGCGCGCCGGGGTCGATGGTTTCGCCGGTTCCGGTCATCCGTATCCCCCTGTCGGCGGGTGGCCCCGCGGGTTTCCGCCGGGAACCGGCGTTCCCGATCCTGTTCCGATCTGGCGGATGGGGTGGGATTCGAACCCACGGATGCTTGCGCATCGCCGGTTTTCAAGACCGGAGCAATCGACCACTCTGCCACCCATCCGCGGCGCGTCGGCGGGAGCCTGGACCGACCCCGTTCCGCGTCGGCGGAAAGTAGCAGGCGCGGCGGGGGATGCAAGGTGCGGCGGTGCGGCTTCAGCCGACCAGCCACATCGCCCCGGCCGCCGACAGCGCCGCCATGAACGCGCCGAGCGTCAGTACCATTGCCGTCGCCATGGCGGTACGGCGGCGGCGGCCATCGGCGGGGGTCTCGATATGCGGAATCACCGCGACCGGCCGCATCCCCAGCTGGCGCTCGAACTGCGCCGCGTTGCGGATCACCGGGTTCAGCAGGTCAAGCAGGAAGGCAAGCGCCAGCGCCAGAATCCCGCTGCCCGCGACCCCGAGGACAAGCACCTTGGGCCAACCCGAGGCCATCGGACGTTCGGGCGGCAGCGCGGTTTCAAGCATCGAGAACCGCTCGCCCCGCCAGCCGTCCTCCAGCCGCTGTCCGGCCCCGGCCTCGGCCCGGCGCCGGGCGATGGCGTCGTATTCCTGCTGCAACTGCCGGAGCCGCCGGTCGTAGCTGCCCAGCGTCATGGCGACCGAGGGCGTGCGGCCGATCGCCTCGGCCAGCAGGTCGCGCCGGGCGGCCAGCGGCGCGCGCTGTTCGGCCAGCGCCGCGCGCTCATGCCCTGCCTCCAGCATCCGCCGGTCGATCCCGCGCAATTCCTCGTCGAGTTGCAGCCGTTCCTCGTGCCGGGCGGTCAGCCCCGCGGGCAGCGCATCGCTGTTCGCGGTCCGATAGGCCGAGATTTCGGCTTCAAGCCCGGCGATGGCGGCGGAAAGCCGTTCGCCCTCGGCCTCGTAGAAGGCTAGCGATTCCCGCAGCCGTGCGTCCTGTGCGGCCCGGTTGTGCGCAAGGATGCCAGCGGCGAAGTCGTTGGCCACGGCGGCGGCCAGCCCCGGCTCGCCCATCTGGACGGAGATCGCCAGCGCCGTCAGTCGCGCGTCACCAAGCCCCGGGCGGGCCGCCGTCACCGGCTCGATCCGCACCGAGCGGCGCAGAAGCGCGACCTTCTCGTTCAGGGCAAGCGCCTCAAGCCCGGTGAACAGCCCGTGACGTTCGATCATGTTAACGAGGTTGTCGCGCGCCGTCAGCCGCTGTTCGATCAGTTGCAGCCGCCGGGCCGGGCCCATGCCGCTTGCGGCTCTCTCGGCCGTGACGGCGGGGGAGTCGACCTGGATCATCGCGATCGCTTCATAGCCGCGCGGCAGCGACAGCGCGCAGAGCAGTGCGGCAACCGCGCCCAGCCCGGTCAGCGCCACGATCATCGGGCCACGGCGGCGCAGCATCTCGAACAGGTCTTCGAAGGTCCGGAACTGGCTCATCCGTCAGCCCCCGCGCCGCCCGCGCCTGCGCGGCACCCGGTTCAGCACCACCCCGAGCAGCGCGGCGCGCCCCTCGAACAGCCGTTCGCATTCGGCGACCTCGCGCGCCAGCGTGCGGCCGGTGTCGGCGACCAGCAGCACCCCCTCGACCTGCGGCAGGAAGGCCAGCACGTCGTCGCCCCCGAGCGCGGGCGGCAGGTCGTAGATCACCACGTCGGGGTTCAGCGCCTCGACCATCGCGTCAAGCGTATCGGCGGTGGCGGGGTGCTGGATCAGTTCCGCCGCCCCCGGCACCGGCCCGGCGTTGAAGGCGATGGCGAGGTTGTCGCCGATCCGGCGCAGATGTGCCCCCATCGGTTGCTGGCCGGTCAGGAATTCGGTGATGTCGCCGGGTGCCCCGGCCCCCAGCGCCGCCGCCAGCCCCGGCGCGCGCAGGTCGAGATCGACAAGCACCACCCGCCCCGAGGGCCTGCGCGCAAGGCTGAGCGCGAGATTGGTGGCAAGGAAGGTCGCCCCGCAGCCCCGCGCCGGGGCGGTGACCGCGATCCGCGACCAGCCCCGGTCCGCGAGCGTCTGCACCAGCCGGGTGCGCAGCATGTCGATGGGGGCGGTCGCCGGATCGTCGCGGGTGGCGCCGATCATCCGGTTGCGGCGCAGATGCGCCGGGTCGGGCGTGAAATCCCCCAGCGAGGCCCAGACCCGCGCCGGATCGGCCTGCGGCGGCACGGCGGGCGGCGTATCGCGCCGGTGGCGGAACAGCGGTACCGCAGGGGGGATGTGCCGCTCCTCCGGCCGCTTTCCCAGCCTGTTGTCGAGCCAGCCGGGATCGGGGGGCCAGTCGGGGAAGCCGCCGGGATCGGGGTTATTGCCGCGGGCAATGCTGACGACATCCGGCCGGTCACCTTCCGGGGGCCGGATCACCAGTCTGAAACGGTCGGACATAAAGCCGTCTTTCTGCTACGTTGCGGCCCGGGGCAGGGACGCGGCGACTGATACTCCTGCCACGCAGCAGGCACGGAACCGGGCAGACCAGAACGGACGCGCGCCAGATGGCGCGCGATGCGCGGCAGGATTCGCCCGGGCCCCCGCCCAGCGGTTGAAGATTAGCAGGCAGGCACCGGAAAAGAAAGCAGGTGCCTGGAGGGCCGGAGCCGGGACGGTGCGGGGCGGAACGCCGGATTTGTGCCGGGGGCTGCCGCCCTCCGTCGGGCAAGGGGGGCTGACGCGGCTGTTCCGGGTGCGGGTGCCTTCCGCCATTCTTGCGCGTTATGCCGTTCCTGTCCTCCGCCCCCATTCGGGACGCTTCGTCCAGGGCGGGGCAACAGATGACTTCCGGCGTGAAAACAATATCTTGTGGAGGGCAGGGGTGGCGGATGGCCATTATTGCGTCACACTGTAACAGAGCGTTGCAAAGTGTGAGTTGTGATCCGCCCCCCCAGCCCCTAATTCAAGGCTGCGGAAGTGTTAAGGTTTCCGCGCCGCCTTGGGGGCAGACGTGCAAAGCACACTCAGAAGCGATGTGACCTTTCGTGGGGTCGGGCTGCATTCCGGCGCGCCGGTCTCGATGACCGTGCGCCCCGCGCCCGCCGACCACGGCATCCGGTTCCACCGCACCGACATCGAAACCAAAGCCGCCGAAATCGCCGCCCGCTGGGATGCGGTGGTTCCGTCGCGGCTCTGCACCCTTCTGGCCAATGCCGAGGGTGTCACGGTCTCGACCGTCGAACATATCATGGCCGCGCTCGCGGGCAGCGGCATCCACAACGCGCTGATCGAGATCGACGGCCCCGAAGTGCCGATTCTCGACGGCAGCGCCGTGCCCTTCGTCACCCGCTTTCTTGAAACCGGCCTTGTCGAACAGGACGCGCCGGTGCGGGCGATCCGCATCCTCGCCCCGGTCGAGTTGCGCGAGGGTGAGGCCGTGGCCCGGCTCGACCCCGCCGACATGCTGGAGATCGACTTCCGCATCGACTTCGACGACGCGGCGATCGGCCAGCAGGAAAAGCACCTCAGCCTCGCCAACGGCGCCTTCGTGCGCGAGCTGTGCGACAGCCGCACCTTCTGCCGTCGGGCCGATGTCGAGGCGATGCGCGCCAATGGCCTTGCGCTTGGCGGTACGCTGGAAAACGCCGTGGTGATCGAAGGCGACCGGGTGCTTTCGCCCGGCGGTTTCCGCCACGCCGACGAACCCGTGCGGCACAAGATGCTGGATGCGCTCGGCGACCTCGCGCTGGCGGGCGGGCCGATTCTCGGCCGCTATACCGGCATCCGCGCGGGTCACGCCATGACCAACCGCCTGCTGCGCAAGCTCTTCGCCACGCCGCGCGCCTGGACCTGGGTGGATTGCAGCCAGCGCACCGGCTGCAAGCTGCCCGGCGTCGGCGTCAGCCGCGCCGACCTCCCCGCGCGCGCCTGAGCCGGTGCGTGCATCCGGGGCCGCAAAGGCATTTTGCGCCCCGGATTTTTCTGTGCTAGGAGACAGGCCAGACAGGCGGCCGGACGGGGCGATACGGGGGGCGATCCCCGCCGCGACGGCAGAGGTTCAGGGACAGGCAGGCACATGACGCGCGGCAGGATTGCGGGGAAACTGGTTGGCTCGGCGCTGGTCGTTGCGCTGGTCGCCGGATGCGGATCGCGTGAGCCGGACGATGCCGCGTTCGAATCCATGACCGCCGAACAGATCTTCCTGCTGGGCGAAGAGGAACTCGAACGCCGCCCGGGCCGCGAACATGCGGTGCGCTACTTCGCCGAGGTCGAGCGGCTCTATCCCTATTCCGAATGGGCCAAGCGCGCGCTGATCATGCAGGCCTATGCCAACCACCGGCGCAAGGACTACGAACAGGCGCGCGAGGCCGCGCAACGGTTCCTCGACTTCTACCCGGGCGACGAGGAAGCGCCCTATGCGCAATACCTGCTGGCGATCTCCTACTACGACCAGATCGACGAGGTCGGCCGCGACCAGGGCCTGACCTTCCAGGCATTGCAGGCGCTGCGGCTGGTGATCGAACGCTATCCGGGCACCGAATATGCCCGTTCGGCGATCCTCAAGTTCGACCTTGCCTTCGACCATCTGGCGGGCAAGGAGATGGAGATCGGCCGCTATTACCTGCGCGGCGGCCATTACGCGGCGGCGATCAACCGTTTCCGGGTGGTGGTCGAGCAGTTCCAGACCACGACCCACACCGCCGAGGCGCTGCACCGGCTGGCCGAAGCCTATCTCGCGCTCGGGCTGGTGGACGAGGCGCAGACCGCGGGGGCGATCCTCGGCCACAACTACCGGTCCAGTCCGTTCTACGAGGACAGTTTCCGCCTGCTGACCGCGCGTGGCCTCAGCCCCGAAGCCTCGGGCGATGGCTGGCTGCGGCAGGTCTACCGGCAGATGCTCCGGGGCGAGTGGATCTGACCGGGGCAGGGGGCGACCGGGGGCGATGCTTCGCACGCTGACCATCCGCGACATGCTGCTGATCGACCGGCTGGACCTCGACTTCCGGCCCGGGCTCAACGTGCTGACCGGAGAGACCGGGGCGGGCAAGTCGATCCTGCTCGACTGTCTCGGCTTCGTGCTGGGCTGGCGCGGCCGGGCCGAACTGGTGCGCGCGGGCGCGGCGCAGGGCGAGGTGGTGGCGGAATTCGCGCTGGCGCCCGGCCACCCGGCGCGGGAGGTTCTGGCCGAAGCCGGGATCGAGGCGCCGGACGGCGAATTGCTGCTGCGCCGGGTCAACACCGCCGAGGGCCGCAAGACCGCATGGGTCAACGACCGCCGGGTGACGGGCGAGGTGCTGCGGGCGCTCTCGGACCGGCTGGTGGAACTGCACGGCCAGCATGACGACCGGGGGCTCTTGAACCCGCGCGGTCACCGGCAGTTGCTGGATGCCTTCGCCGGGGCCGACGACGCGCTGGCCGAATGCCGTGCCTGCTGGCGGCGGCTGGGCGCGGCGCGCGCGGCGCTGGCCGAGGCCGAGGCGCGCGAGGCCGCGGCAACGGCCGAGGAGGATTTCCTGCGCCATGCGGTCGGGGAGCTCGACGCGCTCGACCCGCAGCCCGGCGAGGATGCCGCGCTCGACACCCGCCGCCGCCTGATGCGCGCCTCGGCCCGGATCCGCGAGGATATCGCCCGCGCCCATGCGGCGCTGTCGGAACAGGGGGCCGAGGGGCTGATGGGCGACGCGGCCCGCTGGCTTGACGGTGCGGCGGAGGCGGCCGAGGGGCGGCTCGATCCGGCGCTCGCCGCGCTCGGCCGGGCGCTGACCGAACTGGGCGAGGCCCGGCAGGGCGTCGAGGAGGCGCTGGAGGCGCTCGATTTCGATCCGCTGGAGCTGGAAACGGTCGAGGAACGGCTGTTCGCGATCCGCGCGCTTGCCCGCAAGCACGGGGCCGCGCCCGACGATCTCGGCGCGCTGGCGGAAACCATGCGGGCGCGGCTGGCCGATGCCGAGGACGGCAGCCGCCGCCGCGCCGCGCTTGCGGGCGAGGTGGCCGGGGCCGAAGCCGCCCATGCCGATGCCGCTTCGGTGCTTTCCGCCCTGCGCCGGGCGGCGGCGGGGCGGCTCGACGCGGCCATGGCCGGGGAACTCGCGCCGCTGAAGATGGAACGCGCGGTATTCTCGACCGAAATCGCGCCCGCCGACCCCGGCCCCGAAGGCGTCGACAGCGTGGCCTTCACCGTCGCCACCAATCCCGGCGCGCCCTCCGGCCCGCTCAACCGCATTGCCTCGGGCGGCGAACTCTCGCGCTTCCTGCTCGCGCTCAAGGTCTGCCTCAGCCGCGGTGCCCCGGGCCTCACGCTGATCTTCGACGAGATCGACCGCGGCGTCGGCGGCGCGACCGCCGATGCGGTGGGCCGCCGCCTCCAGGCGCTTGCCGAAGGCGGGCAGGTGCTGGTCGTCACCCATTCGCCGCAGGTCGCGGCGCTGGGTGCGCATCACTGGCGGGTGGAGAAACGGGTGGCGCAGGGCACCACCACCTCCAGCGTCGCCGCGCTCGATCCGCCCGCGCGGGTCGACGAGATCGCCCGGATGCTCTCGGGCGACCGGGTGACCGAAGCCGCGCGCGAGGCCGCGCGGGAACTGCTGGCGGGCTGACCCGTTTCCCTTCAGGCTTCATCTTGCCCTGAAATACTCCCGCCGGAGGCTCCCGCAATCTCCACCCGCGCAAACGATGAGTTTGGGGCGTCCCCCCCCTGTGGCCCGCGCGCCCGCGTCGCAGCGGTGAGGCGTCGCGATGCCTTGCCCCGCCGCCCGCGCCCGACTATCCCTGTGGCCAAGCCATTACGGGAGGACGCCCATGAAGAATACCCGCTTCGACAAGTCGAAACTGCCGTCGCGCCATGTGACCGAAGGTCCGGCCCGCGCGCCGCATCGCAGCTACTTCTATGCCATGGGCATCACCGAGGAAGAGATCCACCAGCCCTGGGTCGGGGTTGCCACCTGCTGGAACGAGGCCGCGCCCTGCAACATCGCGCTCAATCGGCAGGCGCAGGCGGTCAAGCAGGGGGTGAAGAAGGCCGGCGGCACCCCGCGCGAGTTCACGACCATCACCGTCACCGACGGTATCGCCATGGGGCATGAGGGGATGCGGTCGAGCCTCGCCAGCCGTGATGCCATCGCCGACACGGTGGAACTGACCATGCGCGGCCATTGCTACGACGCCATCGTCGGCCTCGCGGGCTGCGACAAGTCGCTGCCGGGCATGATGATGGCCATGGTGCGACTCAACGTGCCGTCGGTGTTCATCTACGGCGGCTCGATCCTGCCGGGCAGGCTCGACGGGCGCGACGTGGTGGTGCAGGACGTGTTCGAGGCGGTGGGCCAG
>Ga0172382_10005239_pt1 | contig 19446 bp, 22 predicted proteins | sample Leawel138RmetaG_FD_122245 | JGI IMG/M metagenome (GOLD analysis project Ga0172382, IMG submission 122245) | Leachate microbial communities from a municipal landfill in Southern Ontario, Canada - Leachate well 138R metaG | ecosystem: Engineered > Solid waste > Landfill > Unclassified | place...
AGCATGCGCCTTACGAAAAACGCCTTCATGGAGTCCAAGAGTTCCATAAGATGTCGGACTGGCACGACGATATAAGATTATGTCGGGGAGGCGCAATCCGCTGAATGTAAATATGGGGAGGTCTTTAGTAGGGTTGTTAAAATGACGCTCACACCGGAAATGGCAAGATCAGGCGTTACGCCTCAGATGCTGTCCGCCGCGCACAGGTTCAAATGCCCGAAGTGCGGAAAGGAATTCAGTCTCTTTCAGTCAAGAGCCATAGCCTGCAGATCCTGCCCTCAGAGCACCAAGAACTGCAAGTATGTCAGGTGCATACACTGCGACACCGAGTTCCCCATACAGGGATTCATCGTCAACACCAAGGAGAAGGAGAAGTTCATCTCTAACTACATGAACGGTGTGGTGAAGAACTACCACAACTCCTTCGGATACTACCGGAAGTAGATCACGCGCAGAATGTTTTCCTGCGATATAGCGTGGTCCCGTCCTTGGATGTGACGTTGAAAAGGCAGAATGGTATCAGCTTGCCGTCCAGAGTCACCACATGGATGCAGCAGCGCTCCCACCTCTCCGTCTCACCGGTCCATGCGTCCTGGAATGCCATGGCTGAGACTGTCAGGTAGTGTGTCTTAGCCCTCTTGACGAAGGATCTCCACGAATTGTCTTCAGTATCATTGCCTCCGTCCATCGTGTCCTCGATCACCCTCCAGTACTGGGAAACCTCAGTCCTGGTCTTATCGGCGATATTATCCGTCTTCTTTGGCGGGCCCAGGGACATTGTCGTCAGCGGGAAAAGGCTCCCGTCGGGCAGGACCACGGAAAGGGACTTCACATCGCAGTGAACGTTGGAGCATGAGGTGGGCATGAAATTGTCAGCCCTGAGCATGCCTTTCGTCTGTTTCTCGATGGCCTTGACCAGATCCGGGAGTAGTACGCGGTTCTCGTCCTTTGGCTCCACAGGATACCTTCCGAAATGGGCTATCGGCTGGAAATGCACCCCTTTCACAACAGGTACGTTATCCGCCGCGAATTTGATGATGTCGCCCACCGAATCAAGGTTTATGTCCGGGGAAACGGTCACCACCAAAGTTATCCCTATGCCTCCGACTTCCTTGCAGTTCTCTATCGCTTTCTTCTTGACTTCGAAAAGGGGCTTACCCCTCGTTTTCATGTATATCTCATCATTCGTACCGTCGAACTGCATGTAGAAATCGTCAACGCCCGCATCCCTGAGCCTCTTCAGATACTCGAGGTCCTTGGATATGCGTACGGCATTGGTATTGACCTCTATGTGCTCAATGCCCATATCTTTGGCCATTTTGACTATCTCCGGGAGATCGTCCCTGACCGTGGGCTCTCCTCCGGACAGCTGAACGCAGCGGGGGCTGTTGACGTAATCGACGATCGTCTTGAACATCCCTCTTATGGTTTCCATGTCGGGGTGGAAATCATACCCGCAGCCGTTTGCCGTTGCGAAGCATATCGGACAATTCAGATTGCATCGGTTGGTCACCTCGGCGACCACGAGACAGGAATGCTGCAGATGCCTCTCGCAGAGGCCGCATTCCTGAGGACAGTCCTTTATCTCACCCACCGCTCTTTTCTTAGGCGTTTTGGGAACAGCCGCGAACTCATAGAGATACTTGTAATTCTCGGCGCCGGACCAGATCTTGACCTTCCACTCCCCGTGGTCCGGGCAGCTCTTGACGATGAAGACATCATCGCCCTCCTCAACCTTGTCCGCATGTATGGTCCTCAGGCACACAGGGCACAGGGCATCCGTCTCACCTATCTTATTAGCCATTGGAGACTGGAAGACGTTTACTCAGATATAACAACTGCTGAATTCGCAAAATAAAAGTAAAAGTAAAAGGTTTGGCGGAATCCGTTACCGGATTATGCTCTCTTCTGCTGGAAAAGGCCCTCTGCCGTGGCGAGTGCACCGACTGCGAGGTACTCCTCGAACCAGGACTCACCGGACTCGGGCTCTACCAGGGAGGGGCCGGACCTTACTGCGCCCATGTACTCCAGGTCGGTGTGACCCTTCATGACGGGCTTGTTGTTCTTGCAGTATTTCCAGGCGGTCTCCTCACCGGTAAGGACTATGTCCCTGATGGCGAGCTTGTGGCAGTACACCGAGTTGATGACGATCTTGTCGCCCTTCTCGGAGTAGTCGGCGTAAACGGTCAGGTCTCCGATCTTCCTCTTGGCGATGAACTTCTCACCGTTGTAGATCCTGTCCTTCCCTGCGCCTTCCACCACCTGTTTGATGTCGGCTTCCTTCAGGCCCTTGGCTTCCATGCTGGCCTTCGCGGCGTCGCTGAATGTTATTGCCATTTCTGTCACCTCACCATGTTCCGTAGGTACCGAAGTCCCTAGCAGCTCTGGTCATAGCGAGGAGGTTGCCCGGTATCGTGTACGGGGGCGTCTCGCATGCTGTTCCCAGAATGAATCCTTTCTTAGCGTCACGACCGGCAAGGAGACACTCCTTGGAGCGCTCGTACACTACCTTCGGGTTCGGGTTGATCATGAGCTTGGTGTCGACGGAACCCATGCAGGTCGTAACATCCTGGAACTCCTTTTTCAGCAGGTCTGCCGGGAAATCCTTGGAACCCTTGTATCCTATGTGCAGAACGTTGAACGGAGACCACATAAGGTTGTCCTTGAACACCTTGTAGGAGGTCTCGTGGTTACCGCACAGGTGATAGAAGACCTGAGGTCCTGCTCCCTTCCTGAAGCACTGGTCTACATAGTAGCCCATCTTCTTGGCGGAGAACTCCTCTACCTGCTCGTCAGCGAATATGTCGTTGTTCGCCAGAACGGATCCGACGATCAGCATGGCCATGCCGTATTTGTCGGACATGACATCCGCACCGTTAATGGACGTCTCGACGAAGGTGTCGACCACCTTGTGCGCCAGGTCAGGCTCGGTGAAGGTCCACATGATGAAGTTCTCGACTCCGACGAACTCTGCGGGCGCTCCGACGAGGTCGAATCCATATGAAATGGGGACCAGCGTGTGCGGCAGGTTCTTCTGCACATAGTCATACAGACCGAAGTACAGCGGGATGGTCGTTCCCTTCATGAGCTCTTCCTTCTCGATGACCCTCATGCTCTCGATGCCTTCTGCGGTCGGCTCATATATAGGTCCTGTGGATACCGGCGGGAGCGTGTCCTTGTACACCAGGGTCAGGCCCATTTCTCTTACCCATGGAAGGGAGAAGAACCAGTGCGTGACAGGCAGCAGGTCGAACAGCTCGGATATGTATCCGACGCAGTGTATTCCTAGTTCCGGTTTCTCATAGAAGTCCCTGATCGTGAACCCGCACTGCACGGCAGCATTCGACAGTATGATCGGATCAACGTCGATTCTGTCGTGGTAGTTGTCCACGAAGGGGCTTGCGAATCTCTTGGCGGCATTTGCATGCCATCCGTTGAGATCGTTTGTGGGGAATAATTCTTCGTAGCCCATAGTAATCCCAATGTGTTATTCTTTGAACTCTATATATACGTTATCTGCAAGAAAATGCAACGTTGTTCCATACAACCTTCTTTTAGAAGGTATAATGGAACAATATTTTGTTTAAGAAAGTTTAAATGAAATTGTGTTGCAAAAAGTAAGAAAGCAAATTCCCGGATCAGCGATACTTGCTGTATCTGTCCAGTAATCTGCATATCCGGTCGGATTCCTCTTTCGTGAGATCCCCTTCCTCTACGAAGGTCTTGACGAAATCCTTGGCATCCTTCGAAGATATGCGCGTCGCCTTGGCTATCACGGATGCGGTAAAGGATGATGCCTTGGACTCATCCATCTGGGTCGAGACCATTATCTCGTTCAGGTCGTATTTGAAGGGCGTCACTCTGTGCGTGTTGAGCATGGCCTGCCTTTTCGAATGCTCCTTCACCTTTGTTCTGCGCTTTTTGAAATTGCCGCGGGGTTTGGCGCCCCCACCAGTGGTGCTGTTGGTGCTGCCGCCCGTACCGCTTCTTGTACCGCTTCCTGTCCCTACCAAGATAAAACTCCTAGCTGATGACACAGGTTAATCTACTTAAAGGTAGCCCGAAGGGGAATATGGTGAAAAGGTAAGAGGTTTGATTATTCCCTGAGTACCTGATCAGAGCTTCTCTTTGGCCTTGGCCAAGGTCCTGGCGATCAGTATCGTCATTATGACCGCGAGAATGGTCACTATGATCGCATATATCATCATGCCCATCAGATCGTTGGCCGTGCCGAACACTTCGGCGACGGCCGCTTTGATCGCTTCGTTCCAAGACAGTGCTGCCACAAGACCGAAGGCGGACGTTATCAGCGCCGCGAACGTCTCGAGGACCTGTACATTAAATTTTCTCCTGTTTTCTTCAGCAGACATGAAAATGCCTCCCAAGGTAATCTGAATTCGCAGATATAATCCAATCCTCCCTTTATCCCGAAAATAGTAACTAGACGGGTTTTTTATACGCTCAAACCGTCTCACTTTTGAGGTAATCAAGAATGGAAGAAGAATATCGTTCGCTCCCCCTGATAGGGGACAAAGCACCAGAATTCAAAGCCGTGACCACTCAGGGAGAGATTAATTTCCCTTCGGACTACAAAGGGAAATGGGTTGTGCTGTTCTCGCACCCTGCCGATTTCACACCGGTCTGCACCACGGAGTTCATGACCTTCGCACACGGTGCCGAGACCCTCAGAAAGCTCAACACCGAGCTTGTAGGCCTCTCCGTTGACGGCCTTACCTCCCATATCGCATGGCTGAGGAAGATTCAGGAGCTCGAGTGGAAGGACATGAAGAACATAGAGGTCAAATTCCCTCTCATCGAGGACATAAAGATGGATGTGGCCAAGAAATACGGCATGATCCAGCCTAAAAGCTCCGATACGAAGGCCGTGAGGGCAATGTTCTTCATAGACCCCAACGGGATCATCCGATGCATACACTACTACCCCCTGTCCACCGGAAGGAACTTCGATGAGATGGTGAGGGTCATCAAGGCGCTGCAGAAAGCGGATTCCGACAAGGTTGCAACCCCTGCCAACTGGATGCCGGGCGATGACACCATCTCCCCCGCTCCCGGTACCTGCGCCGGCGCCAAGGAGAGGATGGAGGGCAAGAACAAGGACATGTACTGCCTTGACTGGTTCCTCTGCTTCAACAAGGAGAAGAAGAACTGATCGGCATGCCGATCAAACCGCTTCCCTCAAACCCATTACCCTCTTCCCGATAATTTAAAATCGGGGCGGATGTTATCTGCAAGGATGAGCGAGGATGTGACATCAGGGGTCCTCAAGGAAAAAGCGAAGGGCCTTGTCCCCGGAGTCGCTTTGTGCATCGCGATAGCGATCCCATGCTGGTTCCTCGGCTCCGCGATCCCTGTTGTGGGAGGACCGGTCTTCGGAATACTTCTGGGCATGCTCTTGGGTTCCTTCATGAAGAGCCGTGAGGCCACCCGCGAAGGTACCGCATTCTGTTCAAAGACCGTCCTGTAGGCAGCGGTCGTCTTCCTCGGTTTCGGATTGAACTTGGCATTGATCGCTGAAATGGGCGCATTGTCTCTGCCCATAATCGTCGTGACCATATCCGTCGCATTGGCCGTGGCATATGCGATGCACAGGCTGCTGAGGGTTCCCAAAAAGACCTCCGCCCTGGTGGGAGTGGGCTCTGCCATCTGCGGGGGATCCGCGATAGCCGCCGCTCCGGTCATACGGGCCGGTGATGAGGACATAGCCAGATCGATCTCCGTGATATTCTTATTCAATGTGGTGGCGACATTGACCTTCCCGACCATAGGCACCGTTTTAGGCCTCTCCGATCAGGGCTTCGCTCTCTTCGCCGGAACCGCGATAAACGATACCTCTTCGGTCACGGCCGCTGCTTCCTCATGGGATGATATCCACGGTACCGGGACGACTGTGCTCGACCAGGCGACCATAGTGAAGTTAACCAGGACTTTGGCCATAATCCCGATCACCCTGATTCTTGCCTACATCTACACCAAGAGCGATCCCGACCGTTCCGGCGGCAAAGTAAGCCTCAGGAAGATGTTCCCGATCTTCATAGCTTTCTTCGTGCTCGCATCGATCATAACCACAATATGCACCGGCATGTTCGGCGTTCCTACGTACGCTTTCTCGCCATTCAAGGTCCTCAGCAAATTCCTGATAATAATCGCCATGACGACCATAGGTCTCAACACAGATGTGGTAAAACTGATCAGGAGCGGAGGGGGGCCTCTCGCTATGGGTTTCGCCTGCTGGATATCCATAGCTTTGGCAAGTTTGGGTATGCAGTATCTGCTCGGCATGTGGTGAAGGACATGGTGCGGGGGAAGGGATTCGAACCCCTGAACTACTAAAGACAGGATCTTAAGTCCCGCGCCTTTGGCCGCTCGGCAACCCCCGCTTCGCCCTATGGGATGATCAACCTGTTTAATAATCCACTCCCCGGGCCCGCACAGACTCTGATCCGGCCGGTGAGGCCTTACTCCAATAATATATACTCAGGAGTGCTGTTTTATCGTTGATGCCCTACAGCATACCCAGCGACGAACGGCTGTCCGAGGCCATATTCATCGTCATGTACAGGAACCAGCAGGTAAGGTCCCAGGCAGAGATGACGGAGCTTGTGCTGAAGGAGATCAACAAAGACGGCAGCGATTACCGTGTCAGCGGCGAGCGCATCAGGCGCCTTGCGATAAACAGGGGGCTTTCGCACATATCCATCGATTACAACGATGCGGAGAACAGGGACCTGCCGGAGGATTGCCCCGTTTGCAGGAATCCCCTTGTCGGGATAAGCAATACGACCTTGGACGGCAGAGAGACCGAGATCCTCAGGAAATGCCCGGTGTGCACATATTCCGTCGGTACCAGAATGCGCATGCCCGGCAAGTACACATTCACCAAAGGGCGGAAGAGATGACACAGGACGATGACGCCGGGAAGGGAACCCCGAAGAAAACAAGCCGAGAGGACGATGACGATCCGTGTTGGACGCGCCCCCTCGTATCGGTTAAGAGTCAGGACAGAAAGGATATATGATTCCATTCAATTAGGTGGGCTCGGAGACGGGGATGAAGAACTGGGAGTTCGATAAGGTAAAGGATAAGACTGTAAGGATCGACAAGACCCTGGCTGATATGATGGGGCTTGTGGACGGCGGGTACATCTACAGCACCCTCTTTGAGTATGACAACGAGAGCCCGAAGAAATACGAGCTCATCCTGTCCACCTACCCCCAGGAGAACTACCGGACCCTTACGAATATAACGATGTACATCCAGGACGTGCCGGGCTCCAGCGCCCAGGCGGCCAGATTCCTGGGGGACAGGGACATCAACATACTGAACTCCATATCTCTGGAGGGCATATCCGACACGATCATCATCTGGAAGATGCTCGTGGACCTGAACTTCGCGGGAGAGGTCAATATCCTGGCGGAGAAGTTCGCCGAACTGAAGGAGAAGAACGATCCCTCCGTTTCCAAGATTGACCATATACAGATAAAACCGGCCGACATAGGCCGCGTGTTCAGGACTGAAGGGCGCTCCGACAAGATCGAGATAAGGAGAGGGGTCCCCATAACTCTGAAGGACAACATCTACGATCTCTCGGTAGAGTACGGCGATGTGTTCGAGGACTTCGAGGGCGAGTCCGTGATGATAGTGGCGGACTACGCTTCCTGGATCGTCTCCATCTCCTTCTTCAAAGGGGAGACGAAGCTTGTGAAGATCGGTCTGGAGATCCCGGACTGCCCCGGGTCCATAACCCAAGTACTGGATTGGATAGCTTCCAAAAACGTCAATCTCATCTCTGTGTTCAGCAAGATAAAGATATGCTATCAGACGATGACATTGGACCTTGTGGCTGATTTCAGCGGATGCAAGATGCCGATGGACGAATTCCGGATCGAACTCGAGAATGCCATGGAAGGCATGAACGGGATATTCATTCTTACCCAGTACGAGGAATTGAAATGAGCGTTGCGGCATTCAGCAAGATCGCCTCTAAGTACGGCATAGATTCCGCAGAAGAGATCCGATTGTTGCTGGAAACCGTCAAAGCCCATGATGTGCCTTCATTACTGGCACTTGCAGCGGAAGGTTCCGATGCCTTGGTATCATTGGCCAAGAGATCCGTGGCGGAAGCCACCGGAAGGCACGGAGGCAGCACTGTTCTGGAATATCCCGAGACGGGATACGGCGTGCCCTCGGTATGCGCCTGGAAGGGCACGGACCGCCTTACCCTGGAAGCGGCGGCCGGGCTCCTGGATTCCCTCGGCTCCGCAAAGAAGTCCTCTCTGGAGGACGGTCTTGCGGCGGGAGAGAGCGCCATGTACGCTGCGGACATACTCGAGGCCATAACGTACATAGGCGCAGAGGAGGCCGACAGGGACGGCTTCATACCTGACCGTGTGATAAGGGAGCTGGGACTGAGCCTGGTGGACGAGACCATCCCCGGTGCTGCTGTATTCTTGGGCGACACGGGAAACGAGAACGTCGTACTGATGGCCAAGGACATACAATCAAAAGGTATGCTGGGTCTTGTTACCTCAGGAACTCTCTCCCCCGGATACGCAGAGATGATGAGAGATAATGATGTGGCCATGGGACTTGACAGGATGATGTATCCTCTGGGCGACTTCGCGGGAGTGGTGCACGCTCTCAATTTTGACGTAAGGGCCGCACTGACCTTCGGCGGTATCGCTCCCGGGGACAGGGAAAGGCTGTCCGCATACCTTGCCAAGAGGCCCAAGGTCTTTGTCATCAAAACAGGAGAGCTTAACAGACTGGAATGCGCTCTTGCTTTCGCTGCGCTTATGCACAGCGCCCCGATAGTGACCGATTCTGACCTGCCGGAGGTGCCGGGGGCCATAAGGAGAAGCGATGATCTGGGGAGGATGGTCCAGATCGGGATCGAAGAGAGGGGGATAACCGTCACCCTTGAGCCTCTGGACCTGCCTGTCGGCTACGGGCCCTCCTTTGAAGGAGAGGTTCTCAGAAAGCCCGATACTTACTTCGAAGCGGGGGGCGGCAGGAGCACCGCCTTCGAACTGCTCGTCTCCAGAGACGAGAATGAGATCGAGGACGGCAAGATACTTCTGATAGGTAAGGACCTGGATGAGATACCTGACGGCTCCGTCATGCCTCTGGCGATGATAGTCGAGGTCTACGGCAAGGATATGCAGAGCGACCTGGAATCCGTCATGGAACGCAGATTCCACAGCGGGATAAACTTCGCAGAGGGCATCTGGCACACCGGGCAGAGGAACTCGGACTGGGTCAGGATCAGCAAGAAGGCGGTCGCAAGGGGCTTCCGCCTTACCGATCTGGGCAGAATGCTCATGCACACCACCCGAAGGGAATTCGGGAGCGTGGTGACCCGCGTCCAGGTCACGATAATAACGGATCTTGAGGAGATCGAATGCCGCCTCCCTGCTGCCAGGGAGATATATGAAGCAAGGGACGAGAGGATGAAGGGACTAAAGGACGAGCTCGTGGACTGCTTCTATACATGTACAATGTGCCAGTCCTTTGCTCCGGGCCACATATGCATCATATCCCCCGAGAGACTGGGACTTTGCGGCGCCATAAACTGGCTGGATGCAAAGGCCGGTTACGAGCTGTCATCTTCCGGCCCCAACAGGCCTGTAGGAATGGGTGATTTGCTGGACATGAGCAAAGGCGAGTGGGCCGGCGTGAACGATGTGGTCTCATCTGCATCATCTGGCACTGTTACTAGGATGTGCCTGTACAGCCTCATGGATGCCCCCATGACGTCTTGTGGCTGCTTCGAGGTGATAATAGCGATGACCGTGGACATGCAGTCCGTAATCCTCGTAGACAGGGATTATCTGGGCATGACCCCGATCGGTATGAAATTCTCGACCCTGGCCGGATCCATAGGGGGCGGAAGGCAGACCCCGGGATTCATGGGTGTGGCCAGGAAGTACGTGATCAGTGATAAGTTCATAGCGACTGAGGGAGGGCTTCCCAGGATCTCCTGGATGCCGAGCCGGCTCAAGGATATGCTGGGAGATGAGCTCCGCAAAAGGTGCCTTGACATAGGCATGCCCGATCTGATGGACAAGATCGCGGACGAGACGATAACAGACAACGCTGAGGGGCTGATGGCATGGATGGCGGAAGTTGACCATCCCGCACTCCGCATGGAGCCCCTCATCTAGGTGATCAAATGGCAGAAATACCATCGGTGAAGGAGAAGTACACAGGCAAAATAGAGGAGATCGCATTCGGCAACTGCATTGCCGGAGGTGCGGACGGGATGCCGTTCCTCTCCTTTGAGAATACTCTGAAGAGACGCCCGATCATAGCGGGCGAGGTGGTTGATGATCTGACCGACTACCCTGAGATGGCTGCGGAGATGTTCGACGGCCGCCAGAAGGACCCTGTGGGCTGGGCCAATATGTGGAAGGAGATCGGCGCGGACATGATCTGCATCAGATTCCCCGGCGCGGCACCGGATAAGAAGGGCACCTCCCCGGAAGATGCCGCCGGCATCGTGAGGAGGATCTCCGACAAAACGGGCCTGCCTGTCATGGTCATCGGATGCGGCATTGCCGATATAGACAACAGGATAGCGGAAGCCGTCGGAGGCGCCATGAAAGGCACCAAGGTGATACTCGGAAGGACTGAGGAGCACGAATACAAGAAGATCTCCGCCGTATCGATGTCCAACGGGCATGCCGTCCTTGCATTCTCCAATCTTGACATAAATCTCGCCAAGCAGATGAATATCCTCCTCACGGATTTCGGCGTAGAGCGGAACAGCATAACCATGGACCCCCTCATGGCCGCCTTGGGCATGGGCCTGGACTACTCATACTCCGTGAACGAGAGGATAAGGCTCGCGGCCCTGTCCGGGGACAGGATGCTGCAGGTACCCATGGTTTGCGACTGCACGGGAGCCTGGGACGTGGCCGATGCCATGAGCACTGACGATCCGTCACTGGGAGATGCGAAGCACAGGGTGGCATGGTGGGAGGCCATGACAGCTCTGGCCGCTATGCTATCCGGAGCCGATATACTGATAATGAGAGGGCCGGGCGCGGCAGATATGACAAGAGTGTACGCCGAAGAGCTCACGGGGGTGTCCTGATGGCCACCGCCATAGAATTCTTCAAACTGCTTCCCAAGACCAACTGCAAGGATTGCGGCCAGCCCACATGCCTTGCCTTCGCCATGCTCCTGGCCAACCAGAAGGCGAAGATAGATGACTGCCCGCATATCAGCCAGGAGTCCAAGACCGCTCTGAGCGAATCCGCCGCACCCCCGATGCGCACAGTGACTGTGGGCACGGGCAAGAACGCGGTGGAGATGGGCGGAGAGACGGTGCTCTATCGCCACGAGCGCCGCTTCGTCAATCAGACGGCTTACGCTCTGACCGTATGCGACGACCTGAAGGGGAAGGCTCTTAGCGACAGGATAGAAGCGATATCCTCCCTCAGCTTCGAGCGCGTCGGGGTGACTTTCGCTGCAGACATGATATCAGTGAAGAACGTGAGCGGGGACCCGGTCATATTCGCAGAGGCTGCAAAGGCTGTATCCTCCTTATGGAAGAAGCCCCTGATCCTGGAATCCGATGACGTCGATGCGATAGAGGAAGCTCTTGAATGCATAGGAAAGATGCGGCCCCTGATATACGGGGCGAATGCCGTGAATCTTGAGAGGATGGCGGCCCTGGCCAAGAAGCACGGATGCCCTCTGGGGATAAGGGCTGACGACCTCGGATCGGCGGCGGATCTTTCCGCAAGGGCGAAGGCGGCCGGCACGGAGGACCTTGTTCTGGACCTCGGATGCTCCGGCCTCAAAAGGTGCCTGGAGGATCATACCGTGGCAAGACGTGCCGCGGTGAAGAAGAAATTCAAGCCCTTGGGATACCCTCTGATGAACAGGGTCGGTAGCGGGGAGTACGCTGTGGCCATGGCGGCCGTCTCCACCATGAAATACGGCAGTCTCGTGATATTCGATAATCTGGAGAGCTACGAGGCCCTTCCTCTGATGACTCTGAGGCAGAACATATACACGGACCCGCAGGTCCCGATACAGGTCAAACAGGCGCTTTATCCCATAGGGAACCCGGGAGAGCACTCCCCCATAATGTTCACCACCAATTTCTCCCTTACGTACTTCACGGTAAGGGCGGACATAGAGAAGAGCAGGATACCCGTGTGGCTGCAGATAGTGAACACGGAGGGGCTTTCGGTCCTGACCGCATACGCTGCCGGGAAGTTCGAACCGGAGAAGGTCTCAGAGGTCTTCGAGGAGTCCGGCGTCCTGTCGAAGACGGACGGCCCGGTGATAGTGCCGGGTCTGGTCGCGCGCATGTCCGGCAGACTGGAAGAGATGATCGGCAGGAAGGTGTTGGTAGGCACCAACGAGTCGAAGCAGATACCCAAGCATCTGAAGGAGCTCACTTCCCAGTGAGGCTCTTCATCAGGCCGGCAAGGGCCTTCCCGAAATCGGTATCGGCAGGAACATCCAGGGATTCGCTGTCCATTGCGGATCTCGAGATGAACTCATCATGAGGCAGCACGAAAACCTCTTCGAAACCCGATTCTCCGGCGTAACGGATGAGACTCTCCGCATCCCCTGCGACATTGTTTATCACCAGAACCCTCCGCCCGGCTTCTATGCTGACCTCGTCCACTATGCCTGATAATCTCGAAGCTGTCTTGATACCGGTTTTTGTGGGGTCAGATACGAAGATTATCACGTCGGCTTTCGGAAGGGTCCTCCGGGAGAGATGCTCCATGCCGGCTTCATTGTCTATCACGACGTTCCCGTAAGCGGGTATCAGATTGGCTAAGCATTCTTTCATGACGCCGTTCACGAAACAATAGCACCCCTGGCCTTGGGGCCGGCCCATGACAAGGAGGTCCACATTCCCCTCCTCGGATATTATCTGACGGACGTGGTTGGCCACATACTCCTGCTTGCTTATCCCGGCCGGGACTATGTCCGGGTCATCGACTATGTCATTCCTCAGCTCGCCGACTGACCCCAACACCTCCATTCCCAGCTTGTCGCAGAGATTGGAATTGGGATCCGCGTCCACCGCCAGAACCACCCCGTCCCGGGAGAGCATCCTGATCAGCTGAGAGGATATGGTGCTCTTCCCGACACCGCCCTTCCCCGCCAGGGCGATTATCAAAAACCGTACCTCCCCTTCATCTCCCTGGATACGCCGCTGAGAAGCTCCAGTACGCTGTCCACCGCCCCGGGGGACAGGCCCTCGAGACCGCACTGCGGAGTGAGCAGGGACCTTCTGGCTACCTGCTGTTTGTCAATGCCCTTGCTCCGGAGCCTGTCCATCGCTTTCTCCAGTTTCGCACAGAGGCTCCTGACCGTTTCCTTCTCCAGGTCCTCTTCCCTGTTGGGAACTATCCCCCAGGAGAGCGCTCCTCCCCGATCCATGAACGCCTTCAGATCATCCGTGTAAAGTGCCAGATTGCCGGAGTAGTTGTATGCATCAAAGCTCAGTATGTCCAGTCCGGTCCTGAGCACCATGCCCCAATCGGTGTTGCCGCAGCAGTGAATGGCACGGAATCCTTCCACACCTTCCATGGCCTCATTCAGCCAATCCACCGCATCATCCTCGTTTATCTGGGCGAAGGGCGATCCGAGCAGGGACAAGGAGGGCTCATCGAAGAACATTATGACGCAGTCGTTCGCCTTCATGAGCCTGCGCGCCTGCCACCTCGCGGTCATGCAGACGGATTTCCTGACTATCTCGCCGTACATCTCGTCGTATATCACAGAGCGTCCGTCGGTGTCCTGTATCTGCAGCCCCTCGCTTATGGGCCCGGTGACCTGACCTTTGACCGCTCTGAATCTGGAAACATCATTCTTCAAAAGACCGTAGAGACCTGCATGGCATTTCTCCGGGGGCTTGAAGAAGTCCTCATCCTCGGATATGATGGCCTCGTACACCTCTGTGGGATCATAATCGTTCAGGTCCACGAAGACCTTGTCCTCGTTCACCCTGAGACTGGGAAGATGCGCCCCGGTCTGCACATACATGCTCTCTTTCATCCCTCTGGACAGCTGCGGCCAGGAAGGGCAATCAACCCTCCCGTCCAATATCTTCTTCAGCGCATCCTCAGGCTCCGAGAAGGGCATCGACCCTATCAGCGTGGTAGCGAACTTCCATTCCATCATTATACGGACTCCCTATCCTGATTAAAAATGCACCGAAGGGAACTGCCCCCTGTCCGTGTGCGGAAGGAACTGCGCTGAAGTGTATTCATCATAGAATCTGTGCTCTGAGCTCAGATCCAGGTACGTCGCGCTGTATGATACCTCGTCAGTCCTGGATCTTACGTTCTCCGACAGCAGGTAATTCACCGCCCCTCCGAGGGAGGCATTTCCGAGATAGACGTACTTCGACCTGTCAACGTCCGGGAAAAGCCCGATGGTGATCGCTGAGTCCAGATTGATGAAGTTACCGAAACCGCCCGCGATATATATCCTATCCAGATCCCCGAATCCCATCCCCACGCTTCCGACCAGTGTCCTGGCCGCGGAATATATCGCGGCCTTGGTGAGCATTATATCCATTATCTCTGACTGGGTTATGACGACGCCGGGGGCGACTGTGAACACGCCGTCCTTCGCGTTCGCCTTCTCCATCAGATTCCCGCGCCGGTCTATCATCCCGGCAGAGAACATCTGCGCCACCAGGTCGATGATCCCGGAGCCGCATATCCCCTTCGGCTCCCCTCCGCCTATCACCGTGTATCGGACTATGCCGTCCTCTATCCTGACACCGTCTATCGCTCCCAACTGTGCCAGCATACCGGATGTGGTCTTGGACCCCTCGAATGCGGGACCGGCAGAGGAAGAACAGACGAGCATCATCTCGCTGTTTCCCAGGGCGATCTCGCCGTTCGTTCCTACATCGATGAGCATGGAGGTCGCCTTCTCCTGATCCATTCCTGCCACGATGATGTCGCTTACCACGTCCCCGCCCACATACGAGGATATGGCCGGCATCGTATAGACTGCGGCGTCCGGGCCGACGTCCAGGCCGCTCCCTCTGCCGGTGGTCTCGGCCTTAACGAATATCGGCATGTATGGCGGTTCCCTTATGGGGGAAGGGTCCACGCCCAGGAAGAGATGCGTCATGGTGGTGTTGCCTGACACGCATACCGCGTTTATTCCCCGGGTACCCTCTGTGAATGTGTGCAGAAGATCGTTTATAGTGCTGAGAACAAGGCCCCTGAGCTCCTGGGTTCCCCCGTCGGCAGAATACTGCATCCTCGCCAGAACGTCCTCTCCCCTGTCCCTTTGCCTGTTCTCACCGGTCGCCCTATACAGTGCCAGATGATTGTCCATATCCACAATCTCCACTGCCACCGTGGTAGTGCCTATGTCTATGGCGAGACCGTAGCCGCTGGCAACGGGTGTCTTGTCACCGATCGGGACCCTCCTGTGGTCCGTAACTCCGACGACCTTGTTCCTCTCTCCGGCCTTCTGGGTCATGACCTCCGTGTCCTCTTCGACCTGGGTCTGGCAGGCAAGAACTCTTTTCCTGATCTCCTTGCCGACGGTCACAGAGCATTTGCCACATCTCCCCTGACCTCCGCACGGCAGGTTTATATTAACCCCTGCCGCGGCAGCCGCCTGCGCTATGGTGGTTCCGGGCTCCACTTCTGCGGTCCTGTTCTCACTGAGGAATCTGACGCGAACGGTCATGGCATCACATATCACAAAAGACCGCAATAAAAGGATGCACGGGAAACCGATATAACGGCGTACACTAATCCGCGTCGCATGAAGATATCGGGCTTCCTGAAGACCACTCTGCTGGATTGGGACGGGAAGGTGGCATGCACGATCTATCTGGCCGGATGCAATTTCAGATGCCCTTACTGCCACAACCGGGGCCTTGTGCTGAATCCGGGGGAGGCAGAGGACATACCGTTGGACAGCATATTGGAATACGTTGAGAGCAACTCTGATTTCCTGGACGGTGTCGTCATATCCGGCGGAGAGCCCACATTGAACAAGGACCTGCCTGACCTCATCAAGAAGCTCAGAGGATTGGGCATGAAGATAAAGATCGATACCAACGGGACCATGCCGGACGTTCTTGACGACCTTATAGGCGCAGGCATGGTGGATTTCATCGCCATGGATGTGAAAGCCCCGTTGGACGGGAGATACTCCTCAGTGACTGATACCACGGTGGATGTTGCTGATATCAGGAGGAGCATCCGGATTATCATGGACTCGGGAGTGGACTATGAATTCAGGACCACTGTCGTACCGATCCTCATCAAACCCGAGGGGATGGAGGACATATTCAGGGAGATTCGCGGGGCCAAAAGGTACAGGCTTCACCAATTCCGTCCGAAGAACTGCCTGGATGAGAATCTGACCGCCCTGGACCCCTATCCGGAATCTGTGCTGATGGATATGGCCGAGAAGGCCAAAGCATACGTCAGGGACGTCCGGATAAGAGGGATCTGAGCTCCCATCAGACCTTTGGCGCGGGACCCACGACTCTGCTCGAGTCGTTGATGAAGACCTCCTCCGCCAGCACGTTGCCCAGGAAGAATTCCGCCGCTGCGCTGTCCTTGGTGATTATGCCTGCGGATACGCCGAATTCCGATGAGTTTATCAGCTCCACCGCATCCTCCAGACCCTGTGCCACTTGTATCGACAGTATAGGAAGGGAATTATCCATGTTGTTGAGGTCATGCTCCTCCGGAAGCCCCACGAACACCGCCGGGGACACGAAATAGCCGTCGTTCAGGAACTCGCCCCTGAGCCTCTTTCCGCCGAAGATCAGATTGTCCCTGTAGGATTCCGCCGCGCAAAGCAGCCTTTCCATATCCTTCTCGGATATCACCGGGCCCATTGTGCTCTCCCTGTCCGTCGGATCCCCGACCTTGACATTCCTCAGCTCTGTGAGGAGAGCCCTCTGGAATGCATCGGCCTCATCAGCTGTGACCACCACTTTTGATGTGGAGTCCATTCTCTGCCCGGAATATGTGAAAGCGGAATCCACAACGAGCTTGGCCGCCTCCTTCATATGAGCCGGTTTGTACACGAATATGGGGTTCATCCCCTTGGTCTCGTTGATGAAGTCCAGATCCACGTTCATCTGCGTGAACATCATGTCCTCGGCCAGCACCCCCGACCCAGAGAACGCTATGCCTGCCAGCTCCGTGTTCTCTGCAAGAGCCTTCGCCGACGTGCCGTTCTTATCCGTTATGAGATTCAGCACACCTCCCGGCAGATGCGCGGTCTCAAGTATGCTGTATACGGAGTAGACGGGCATAGGGACCAGCCCGGAAGGCGCCAGAACCACCGTGTTGCCTTTCAGCATCGCCGATATCGCGAATCCCATGGGGGCTGCAAGAGGCGAATTGTATGAGGTTATCACACCCCATACTCCTGTCGGGTCATCGCATTCACCTTCGCGGACGAAGGCGCACGTGTCCTCGATTATCTCTATCAGGCGATCCACCTCTTCCAGGGAGTCCTTCCTGATCATGCCCGCGTTCAATGTAAGTATGCCGGCCAGTCTGTACCTCTGCTTCCTGATGAAGTCGAGGGCCGTCTCAAAATACCCCGCCCTCTCCGCAGGACTGGTCTCAGACCAAGAAACATAGGCTTTCGCCGCGGCCTCCACGGCCTTATCGGTCAGCCCTTCCTCCGGCTCCTGGAATCTCCCGAAGACTATGGTCCGGTCTATGGGGCTGACTACATCGAAGGATCTACCGGAGGCGACCTTGAGTCCGCCTATGTAGCTGGGGTAATCTTTCTTCTCTATGTTGAAGACCGCATTGAGCGCGCCCTCGTACATGCGATCCTCTTCTGTAGCCGCATCTTCGGGAATGTTCATGCCCCGATAATGTGCGGTCTCCTGCTTTATATGTTCCCGCGTGCAGCCCGGAGAGGATGCGCTTCCGTTCCGTGGTTATTCTCCGGTCCAGTTTAAATAAGGTATGCATGTCATCAGAATCTTTCTTTCGTATGATTATTACGAATCTCGATATCAACAACTACATATCCTACGAAACCCGAACAGATTTTTACGTTTTACAACTACACAACTTAAATATTAGTGATAGAATCAGTCTTTGGTCTGTTCCCGAACAGGTGCCGCATGGTCTCCGAACCGGGAAGTCGGGCCCATCCGCAAAAAGGAGGAATGAGATATAACTGAAAAGTTAGGCAACGGCGGCGCGCTCGGTCTGATCGCGTTCGCACTGACGACATTCTGCCTGATGGTCCATAACACGGGCCTCTACGGCATGAACTCGATGATAATAGCCATGGGTCTGGCCTACGGAGGCATGATGCAGATCGTGGCTGGCGCAATGGAGTGGAGACGCGGGAACACCTTCGGAACTGTGGCTTTCCTATCCTACGGGGCATTCTGGATTTCGTTCTGCCTCATGGAAATGCTGCCTTTGACAGGGATGATGGCTGCACCTGACACGGCGGCCCTTGCTGCCTATATGTTCGGATGGGGGCTTTTCACCGGCCTTATGTTCATAGGGACTCTGAAGTCCCCCATAGTGATCCGGGTCGTGTTCGCTCTGCTGACCATCGTCTTCCTGCTGCTGGCACTTAACAACGCCATCGGTGTCGAAGAGATACTCACGAGAATCATATCCGTCTTCGGAATAATCCTCGCCCTTTCGGCACTCTACGCCGGGATCGGAGAGGTTCTCAACGAAGTGCACGGAAAGGAGATCCTGCCGCTGGGGACCAAGAAGGACTGAGCGCGGATCATCCCGGCCGTTCAGGAAGAACGGCAAACCTCTTATTATTTTACGAATCCGGCCTCTCCTTCTCCGTTCAGAGCATATGCGATGCGTGCAACAATTAAATACAAAATAGAACCTAGGCTCGCGGGCTGGGCTTGTGGTCTAGGGGTTATGACGTCGCCTTCACACGGCGAAGGTCGCCGGTTCAAATCCGGCCGAGCCCACCACCTGTGATCATTTTGAAGAGCTCGTCTTCTGCGGACGTTGGCTTATCCCTGCGTAATGCATTGCCCTGATTCCTCGAGGGGCATCCTTACGAACGAGGTTTTCTTGCACGGACAAGATTCCTTGCAAATGTATCTATATCCGGTCATACACTGTGCTTATCAGGTAAGGAAAAAAAGGAATTCCTTACTAAAGGAGGGAAAGCATGGAAATAGCAACCGTGACAGCAAAGGGGCAGATCACCATTCCGAAGAAGGTGAGAGACCGTCTCGGACTAAAACCGGGAATGAAATTGGCCTTCATAGACCACAGGGATGATGCGTGCATAATTACCCGCACGGAGAACGTACATTACGGGGAGATCTCCCTGGATTGAGGTGCCTGAAAACCTATTACCCCGGATCCTCGCCTCGCTGCGCAGCCTGCAGTGAGGCGAGACTGTTTTTTATCATCCCAAGCACGTACCTCTGAGGATAACATG
>Ga0172382_10005240_pt1 | contig 19446 bp, 14 predicted proteins | sample Leawel138RmetaG_FD_122245 | JGI IMG/M metagenome (GOLD analysis project Ga0172382, IMG submission 122245) | Leachate microbial communities from a municipal landfill in Southern Ontario, Canada - Leachate well 138R metaG | ecosystem: Engineered > Solid waste > Landfill > Unclassified | place...
CAATATAAATGAAGCCTACTAAACCAACCAGCACCCGAACCACCCAACGTGGTAATACAGCACCCAGTTTCCTTATCCAACGCAAATGCACTAAAGTGCATTTAAGTACGCTAAAGATAATCTTAAGCACACGGTTGTCATGGGGACGGTTTCGGTGACAGACGCGCCTTTTCTTATGTTGTCACCGAAATTGTCCCCATGACAACCTCCCCCCCCCGCGCAAAAGAGCCGACTCCTCTAATTGAGGTGCCGGCTCTTTCTAAGTCAATAATTTAACTTCAGGACTGTCTAATTTTGTGTCAAAGGAACCGTCCCCTTGGCACACATTTTTAGAGTTATACAGGTGGTAATTGTATGTCTACTGTAACTGTTTTATTACTGCTTGCGCTGAATATTTTAATTGTTGGGCTGCCGGAGTTTATTAAATTCCTTAGTGTTTGTAAGCTTATGCCCGGCTCTCCGGTATCTAGGGCACCAAGTAGTGTTTTGACACTAACATTTGCAGTACCATTATTAAATGTAACCTCTTTTTGATCAAAACCCGTTAAAGAAATAGTTGCTTTAGTTGCGTTGTTAGTTGCTTCAATCGTCAATTCAGTAAACATATCTGTATCATTATTGTCCTCTAAATTAACCGTGAAAGTATTATCGACCCCTAAAACTTCTACGTCAGTACCGTTAACCACAAAGGTTACTGAGTTTACTTTCAATTCTGTGACCGGGTCGCCACCGCCGCCACCGCCGCCGGGACTAGGGGGGTTGATTCTTTCCCCATTTACTGTAGCGGTTATGTCATCAGGTATCTCAACTTCTTCAGGCTCCTGTTCAATTGTGGAACCATCGGCGTTGATTACAGCCGATTCAATGGTGCCTTCACCTTTAACATCAGCCTTGCCGTCCAGTGTTAGCGTCCCGATGGAGGAATCCTTACTCATCGTGACAACAGTGCCTGCCGCATCTTCGGAAATTGTTAGATTCTCGACGCTGCCGTCAATCGTAACCGTAGCTTTGTCGGTAATAGTTACATTGCCGTAATTACCAATCAGTTCCGCATGGTAACCTTCGGGGATAGTAACTTCGTTAACCGAACCATCATCCGTGGTGTACAAGATGGTGTTGCCGCGCACTTCTACAGACTCTATAGCGGTGCTGCCGGCAGCCACGATACGCACGGTCTTGGTAGCATCGTCAATCTCTACCACCAAATCGCCGATAACGCAGTCCGTAAACACGATGCTGTCAGTACCGCCGCCCCGGACAATGGTCTTGCCGAGCACGGTAACGTTCATCAAATCAACTTCGCCATCGCCGATGCCTGCGCCTAAGATTAAATTGCCTCTGATGGTCATATTCCGGAGCGTTACATCCGGTACATTTACAGTTACGTTGCCGGCAAGCACTTCTACGCCCTGCTCGGGACCATAAGTGCCGGCGGTATCATAAACTACCGTTTCGGTAATCGGAGTTACGCCTCCAATAGCCCTGTCCAGCGTAACCACAGCCTCGGCTCTGGTAATGGGGCTGCCCGGCTTGTAGCTTCCATCGGTGTAACCCGACATCAGCTTATTCTCAACTACCGCGCTAACCGCGTCCCTGGCCCAGGGCGAAATCTTGCCGCTGTCGTTAAACGCGCTCAGCACATCCTGACCGGACGCTTTCAGGCTCATCAGCCTAGCTATAATGGCGGCTGCTTCCTGCCGAGTTATGGACTTATTCGGACCGAAAGTGCCGTCCTGGTACCCGGCCATATAACTGGCCTTGTCCACCTCACCGTAATACCAAGCAGTGGCATTAACATCATTAAAACCAGCAGCGTTACCACTGCCCTGAATGTTAAACGACCGGTTGACCAGCGCCACAAATTCGACCCGGCTAATTTGCTGGCCTGGCTTGAATGTACCATCCTGGTAACCGCCCGTTAAACCCTGATCAACCCATTTGTCAATTTGGGCTTTAGCCCAGTAGTTGTCCGGCACATCGGAAAAACCGGCAGCGGAAGCAAACCCCGCAGCGGAAATGGAAAATACCAGGATCAACAAGACGATCATAAAATATTTTTTTCGCAAAACACAACCTCCTTCATATAATAATAAAAGAATTTTTTACCAAGTAAATCCAGACATGCCAGTTAGCCAGGGCTCGGCCCCAAATGAGCCATAGCAAGACAGTAATTCGACAGTCCTATGCAAATTGACTATATTACTAGGTTATTTGCTAACTAGTTCCCCCTGAAAAACAAGCTTTCGGAGGGGTTAGATACAGGAAGCTAATACTGCTTCTTCACTAACCCAACGGGGCCAGTACAGTGATAATTACAGTGTTAGTTGCAATATAGTCACGAGCCCCCTTTCATAATCATTACAAACCATATTTACTTAATTATAACATTACCCGCATATTTTTGCATTACAAATAACACTTTTTAGCAATATCTAGACTCATGTTAACTTTTGCTAAAGGTTTTAATCATAAAAATACTAATTCTTAATAAAACGTTGTTGATCCACAATCGCTGGTATAAAATAACAGCAACAGGTTTAACGAAAAGCTTATGGGAAAAGAGTTGGCCAGATAATGAAACCGACCACATTAATTGCGCTCACAGCAGCATGGATGCTAATTATGTTTTTTGGCTCGTCCGTACCGGGCTTTAACACTTCCGGTATTACAGAAATAATTTTACAAACCCTCAATAAACTAAGCGCCCTGTTACCCGAGTGGTTAAGAGGAAACAGCCCCATCTCCGTCGACTCCTACAGTTGTTTTAACATGGTAATCAGGAAAATAGGCCACTTTGTGGAGTACCAAGTTTTTACCGTACTCCTGCTGATACTGTTTACTAATATAAAAAACATCAGGCACCCCTACATCATAAGCGGCCTGGTGGCTATTTCCTTTGCCTTCTTAGACGAATTGTACCAATCCACCGTACCGGCCCGCAGCCCGCTCGTGCTTGATGTTCTAGTTGATACCGCAGGTGTACTAATAGCCTTGGTTCTAATTAGAATAACGGCCGCTCTGCGATCTGACTAGGTAAACAAACAAAAAGGGTACAGGCATTTTTTCAAAAACCGAAAAAAGCGGCCTGTCCCTTTTTGTGTCAAAAGTGTGTCAAAGGAACCGTCCCCCTGACACATTTTCAAAACGCCAGGCATCTCGGCACATGTCCACCAGGTCCCTCTTGGCTGTCCAACCCCAATCCCTCTTGGCCTTTGAGGCATCAGCATAGCATTCAGCAATATCGCCAGGTCTTCGGGCCGCTATTTCGTAGGGCAAATGCAGACCATTGGCCTCTTCAAACGCCTTCACCAACTGCAATACACTAATGCCATGACCGGTCCCCAAATTATAAACATGTACCCCTTTAGTGAGTTTATCCAATGCTGTCACATGCCCCTCGGCCAAATCCAGCACATGAATATAATCGCGCACGCCTGTACCGTCCACTGTTGGATAGTCATTACCAAACACACGCAGTTTATCAAGCTTGCCTTTGGCTACCTGAGTGATATAAGGCATTAGGTTATTAGGAATACCAGTAGGCGCTTCGCCAATTAATCCGCTCGCATGGGCCCCCACCGGGTTGAAATACCGCAGCAATGCCACCGACCAATCTGGATTTGCTTTGGCGATATCGGTAAGCATCCGCTCACTAATCGCTTTCGATTCACCATAAGGGTTCGTAGACGGCAAAAGAGGCATGCTTTCCACAAAGGGGACTTGATTTTCCCCATAAACCGTGGCCGATGAGCTAAACACAAATCGCTTCACGCCGTACTTCTGACATGCTTTAGCCAGGACCATGGTGCTGACGAGGTTGTTATAATAATATACCAATGGCTTCGCTACAGACTCGCCCACCGCTTTAAGTCCGGCGAAATGAATAACACCGTCAATCGACTGACTGGCAAACACGGTATTGGTCGCTGCTTCATCGGTCACATCAATCTGGTAGAAAGTGATTTCCCGGCCGGTAATCTGTTTTACCCGCTCCAAAGTCTCAGCTTGGCTATTGCAAAGATTATCTGCCACCATCACCGTATGACCTGCCTCAAGCAAAGCAACGCAGGTATGTGAGCCAATATACCCGGCACCGCCGGTGACTAAAATATTCATCGAGTAGGGCGCCTCCTTTTCTTGGGGCGTTCAAGTCAAGAGCCGTCCCCGACTTGATTTTTTTTACGGCAAGCATACTTTTTACCTTGTGCTTTTTTATTTGGCACCACCTGGGTTTGCGGCTTTCTTTGCCAGACAGCCCGAGTCAATTTTACTTTTTTCATACCAAAACACCCCTTGCAGCAACTAACCGTTTACATGCGCATCCAGAAGCCGCTTAAAAGCCTCATAGGGCTTGGCGCCTACAATCTTATCCCTACTACCTTCAATCACAAAAGTCGGCAGCGCCGTGACATCGTGCGCCCGAGCTCGTGCACGGGCCTGCTGCAACCGGGAAGCATAAGTGCCGTTGTCCAGGGCCTCGCTTAGTGCTTGCCGGTCCAGACCAATTTCGCCCAGCAGCCTGAGCAGGGTTTCCTTATCGCCGACATTCTCCCCGGCCTGGAAATAAGCGCGTAACAAGCATTCATGAGCCTGCTCAAAAAGCCCGGCATCCCGGGCGAACTCGCCGGCCTCCAGAGCCAGCCGGGTATTGGCCACCAGCTCAAGCGGACTAAACGTGATGCCGTAAGGCGCCCCGGCCCGGTTTAAGTTAACAATCATCGTAGTAGGATCATAATTGGGAAACATCTGCCGCAGCAGCTTTCCCTCAGGCGGCGTCTCGGGGTGCAGCTCATAGCCCACCCACTCTTCCTCTATAACATATTCCTGCTTCAGTTTTTCGACAATACCTTTGCCGATAAAGCAAAATGGTCAAGCGTAATCAGAAAAGATGACCAGCTTAATACTCATGTTTGACCTCCCATCAATTCAAGTCAAGAAACGTCCCCAACTTAACACTATTGCACGATATATTTAACTCAATACCCGTAGTATTCCTTGAACCACTGGGCGAACTTCAGCAACCCATCCTCAATGCTTGTGCTGGGCTTGAATCCGAAAGCCTGCTCCAGCTCGGCAGTCGAAGCGTAAGTCCTGGGCACATCGCCCATCTGCATGGGCAGGTATTCTTTCTCGGCCACCATACTTTGACCGGTGACCTGGCTCAGTGCCTTTTCCAAAGCCTCAATAAAATACATCAGCTGCTCCGGTTTATTATTGCCGATATTATATACCTTGTGCCGCACGCCATCGTGATCAGGCGGATTACACAATATCCGCTCCACCCCGGCCACGATATCATCAATGTAAGTGAAATCCCGGTACATATCACCATGGTTAAAAACTTTAATCGGTTCGCCGTGCATAATCTTCTGGCTGAAAGAAAAATAAGCCATATCCGGGCGGCCCATAGGGCCGTAAACGGTGAAAAACCTTAACCCGGTAGCCGGTATGTTATAGAGATGGCTGTAAGTATAAGCCATCAGCTCATTTGACTTTTTGGTGGCGGCGTAAAGCGAGACCGGATTGTCCACAAAATCATCCTCAGCAAAGGGGACTTTTTGATTGGCCCCGTAGACCGAGCTTGATGAGGCGTAAACCAGATGTTCGACCCCTTGATAATCACTATATGAATGGCGGCAGGCCTCCAATAAATTAAAGAACCCGATGATATTACTCTGGATATAAGCATCAGGATTGTCGATACTGTAACGCACCCCCGCCTGAGCTGCCAAATTCACCACAATGCCGGGCTTGTACTTACGGAATATAGTATTAACCATATCCTTGTCTGCAATGTCGCCCTTGATGAAGTTGAATACGCCGCTGCTGCTATCTGTTTGCATAAGCGCGTCAAGCCTGGCCTGCTTTAAAGCCACATCGTAATAGTCGTTTAGATTATCAATACCAACCACCTGGCAACCCTGCTCCAGCAGCCGTTTGGCCAGAAAACAGCCGATAAACCCCGCCGCCCCGGTAATTAAATAGGTCTTTGTGTGGTCTATTTCTATGTATCCCGGTTTCATGTAAACAGCTATCTCCTTTTAATTAGATATCTATATCGTAGGGGCACCCTCTACAGCTGTCATTCCGAACGAAGTGAGGAATTTTAAACCTACTCCAGACCAATTACCCTAAGCAATATACAGCCGGTGGTTTTGGCCGGCGTGTACTACCGCTTACCAGCCTTATTATCTACCACAGCCGCTCTGCCGACAGAATAATACTCCACTCCCGCGTCCCGCATCACCTCTATGGCATACACATTCCTGCCATCATAAACCAGCGGCGTCCGCATCAGCTTTTTATAATCCCCCGGCTGCACCGCTTTAATCTCGCCCCATTCGGTGAAAATAAAGCAAACATTAGCGCCATCCAACGCCGCTTCCGGTTTGTCAACATATGTAATATTATACTCACCCTCGGGATACCGCTGCCTAAAGTTAGCACTGCCCGCGGGGTCATAAGCATATACTTGGGCCCCCCGCTCCAACAGCATTGGAACATTCACCAGGGACGGTGCCTCTCGCAAATCATCAGTACCGGGCTTAAAAGTAAGCCCCAACACCGCCACTTTCAGGCCGCTAAAAGTAATCAGCCGGTTCGAAGCCTTCCTATATAATGCCGTCTTCTGTTCATTGTTCACGGTAATGGCAGCCTGCACCGTCCGCAGCTCATAACCGTTCTGCCTGGCCAGGTAATCCAGCGCCTTGGTATCCTTGGGGAAACAGCTGCCGCCATAGCCAATACCAGCATTCAAGAATTTACTGCCAATACGCTCATCGAACGACATACCCTGAGCTACATCCTGGATATCCGCACCCACCAATTCGCAGAGATTGGCGATATCATTCATATAGGATATTTTCAAGGCCAAAAAGTCATTGGCGGCATATTTAATCATCTCCGCCGAGCGCCTGCTTACCGAAACAATTGGTAAATTAAACGGTTCATATATCTGCATCAACAACTCTTGGGCCCATTTGCTGTCGGTGCCGATAATAATTCTAGGCGCCTCTAAAGTATCGCGTACCGCCGTGCCCTGGGCCAAAAATTCAGGATTACTGGCCACCTCGACCCTAACATCATGAACCAAAAAATCATGAATAAACTGCTCCACCTTGTCATTTGTACCAACCGGGACGGTTGATTTTACCACCACCAGACAATCCCCAACGATGGTTTCCGCTATTTGCCTGGCGACGGTAGCTATGTGAGACAAGTTGGCGGAACCGTCGGGCTGCTCAGGCGTGCCTACCCCGATGAAAATGGCGTTTGCGTCTTTGTAAGCTTGAATAAAATCAGTGGTAAATTTGAGCCTGCCGGCGACATAGTTTTTTTGCATCAACTCTTCTAAACCTGCTTCATAGATCGGAGAGATGCCCTGCTTCAGCAGATTGATCTTTTGTTCATCAATATCGACACAGGTAACCTGGTGGCCCACTTCGGCGAAACACACTCCGGCCACAAGGCCGACGTAGCCTGTGCCGGCTACTGAAATTTTGTACATAGTAATCTATACCTTCCTTTGCATAGATATTCAAATTGCTCAAATTAGTTTAAATAGCTGTTTATATACCTCCAGACGCACAGCTTTTACAATCTCTGCCGCATTTTGCATGCCTTCTTATTTCGCCAACCAGACGTTTAAACCCTTTAACACAGTGGATTTATGAAGCAACAACGTTACCTGCCACTGCATCCTGTCATTGCTATGAATACAAGAATTAAGAACTTTTTAAGCCTGTCATTCTGAGCGCAGCGAAGAATCTTAAAACCAGATCCTTCGCTGCGCTCAGGATGACAAGCTTAATTTGAACAGAGTGAATAATTTTGTTAAGGAAGCATACCAAAAAGGGGACAGGCTGCTTTTTTCGATTTGGTACCAAAAAGGGGACAGGCTGCTTTTTTCGGTTTTGGAAAAAAGATGCCTGTCCCCTTTTTGCCTTCTCACTCCAGTAGATGCTGCCAAACCATGAAAAACTAGATTCTTCGCTACGCTCAGAATGACAATCAAACTTAATCCAGCCACGCCATGAACCCGTTCGCACAGGGTTGTGTCAACAACCCCATCCCCTTGACACCCCCCTGATACTTTCCATAAACCGGTAAACCTTGGCCGGGTCCTTCCGATCAGACCGCTCCTCTACACCAGTCAGCACATCAACTGCATAGGGGTTAGTCTGGTGAATAATTTGCAGCACGTTATCCGGATTTAAGCCTCCGGCCAGGATTACCGGTAAAGTAATCGCCTCCCGGATGGCTTTAAATGTTGACAAGTCGACAGCAACCCCTGTACCTCCCGGTAGTGAGGCGGTATAGGAATCTACCACTAAAGCAGAGATTTTAGTCTTGGCAAGAGCCCGGGCCGCCATAACCGGATCAGGAATTTCAAAAGCACACTGCCCGCCCCTATCAATGCGCAAAGCCTTAATCGTTTTAATACCCAGCAGACTCAGCCGATGAGCTAACTCCTTTACCTCCAGTAACGTTTCTTGATAATGAAGCTGCACGACATCAGAACGGGTGGCTTCAGCTATAGCCATAATCCCCTCTACCGGCCCCCCCGTTACCACACAGGAACTTACCAAAGGTGGCACCTGTGCAATTAGTTTTACGGCTGCGTCCTTGGTCAAGTTCCATGGTACCGGTACCGGGTAATCCACCACAAACCCTACGGCATGCACCCCGGCTTTAACACACAGCGCAACATCTTCCTCATTCATTAAGCCGCAAATCTTAACTCGGGTCATTGTTTAGCACCGGCACCCTTGGTGCACTAAGATTACGGTACATAGCTGCCGCATCTTTAGCCCGCAGAATGGCAGTCCCCACCAGCACGGCGTGGGCACCGGCTGCTTTAGCCCGCAGCACATCTGCAGCATTAGCGATAGAACTTTCACTAATCACTAAAACCCCCGGGCGTACTAAACCGGCCAGCCGCTCAGTAGTACCCACACTGCCGTCATCCAGCTCTAATTGCACAATATTACGATTGTTAATGCCAATGATGGTCAACTTTAATTCATTAGCAGCCATAATCTCCGCTTCGTTATGGGTTTCCACCAAGGGCTCCAAACCCAGCCTTACCGCATCTTCAACCAGCTCAAACAATTGCTCCTTGACCAGCATCGAAGCAATAAGCAATACTGCGCTGGCCCCCAGTTCCACACTCTCCTGCAATTGGGCGCGGCTATTAATAAAATCCTTACGTAAAACCGGCAGCGCGGTAGCCTGCGCAATCCGCTGCAGCAATTCCGGTGTACCTCCGAAATGTTTCGGTTCGGTGACCACCGAAAGTACCGGCGCGCCCGCTGCGGCCAAAGCTTGGGCCAATTTTACCGGGTCCCGTCCGCAAAGCAGGTCACCTTCTTGCGGTGACCTGCTTTTGATATCAGGAATTACCGGTATTTTACCGGAGTAGTATTGATTCCACAGGGCGGTAGAATATTTGGCCCGGGACATCCTAAGCCACCGACCTGAATGCTTGCGAAGCAGTGACCAGCTGCTGTAGTTTATCCCGGGCTGCTCCGCTGGCAATAATTTCGCCGGCCAACTGGATCCCTTCGGCGAACGAATTGGCCTTACCCCCGATCATCAGGGCTCCAGCAGCATTTAAAATGACCGCCTGGCGACGGGGTCCCTTGTCTCGCCCGGAGAAAACATCTCTGATTACGCCGGCATTCACTTCCGGAGTGCCCGTGCAGATATCTTTAAGAGTGCAGCGAGCAAAACCAAAATCCTCAGGGGCTATTTCGTAGGTGCTGATAGAGCCGTTTTTGATTTCATTAATCCTGGTTTTACCCAACAGGGAAATTTCATCCAGACCATCCATGCCATGCACAAACAGCCCCCGCGTATAACCTAAAGACAAAGCAATTTGGGCGACTACGTCCAATAACTCAGGTTTGTAAACGCCTAAAATATGCCGCGTAGCTTTGGCCGGATTAATCAGGGGACCAATAATGGTATAAAAGATGGTCTTGATACCCAGCGCTTGTTCCGGTGGCAGTACTTTATGCATGACCGGGTGGAATAGGGGAGCAAAAATAAAAGCAATACCAATTTCTTCAATCAGCTTTTCCACACCCTTGGGCGAAAGATTAATTTCCACCCCAAGGGCCTCTAAAACGTCGGCGCTGCCGGAAAGGCTGGATATAGACCGACTGCCGTGCTTAGCCACCGGAATACCCGCCGCCGCCGCAACTAAGGCTACCGCCGTGGAGATGTTAAATGTGCTCAATCCTCCGCCGGTGCCGCAAGTATCCATAAGTTCGTCACTAACCTTGGGAGAAATGCTATTACAATGATCACGCATCGCCCGGGCAATGGCCGTTATTTCGGTAATGGTTGGCCCCTTCATTAACAGGGCCACCTGAAAACCAGCAATTTGCACATCACTAAGCTCGTCATTTTTGATATCAATAATCACACTGTAGGCTTCATCAGCTGTTAAATCTTCTTTGGCCGTTAATTTCCTCAAAACGTCTTGGAACAAATCTCTCACTCCTTAAAATTATTAATAAATGCAGGAGCTGCTCTGCTCTGCTCCTCTAACCTCACCCTGCTTTAAAAACCACCCTTCATCTAATTTGGGGTACAAAAAAACCAGCACCGAAGTCAGCCCTGGTCTATACACGTATAGTAGGCTCAACTAAGCTAATCTCTAAACTAAACTCTTCTCATCTCAACTAATATTTAATTATTATAAATATAAGCCCTGCCTATACTTATGTCAATAGTTATTTAGACCACTTGGGTTATTTCAAAGGTTAAGCGGTCCGTGTCCAGTAAACGTTTTAGTAAAATGTTCCTGGAAGTAATCCTGTGACATTACGATTGATGATGTGGTGGTTTGCAAGGCGCTAGATGATGGTTAAAAATTTTTGTGCATAATATGTAAATTAGCATACAAAAGATGGCAGGAAAATGTCGAAACAGGGGGAACTAATAAATAGGAACATTCTGGAGACTTTTTTTGATTTTTAAACACCCAGTTAGTTGCAAATGTTCAATCAATTTAGCCTGATTTTCATGAAATATTTGATGGTTGCAATTTCGAATAAATGGAAAGGAGAGATACATTATGTCTGAAACAAGGACCCAATTACCAAAGTCGAACACAGGGATTCGCGGTCTGGACGATATTACATGCGGCGGACTGCCTAAAGGAAGAACGACACTAGTATGCGGTAATGCCGGCTGTGGTAAGACATTAATGGGTGTGGAGTTTCTGGTACGCGGCGCCACAGAGTTTAACGAACCTGGCGTCTTTATGGCCTTTGAAGAAACCGCTGATGATCTCATAAAAAATGTAGATTCACTGGGTTTTAGCTTAAAAGCATTAGTTGATCAAAAGAAGCTGAGCATTGACCATGTCCATATTGAACACAGTGGAATTGTGGAAGCAGGTGAATTTAACCTGGAAGGACTGTTCATCCGTCTTGCCTGCGCGATTGACGCTATTGGTGCAAAACGTGTAGTCCTGGACACGATTGAAACACTTTTTGGCGGGTTGCCCAACCCGGTCATTCTACGAGCTGAACTTCGCCGGCTGTTCTTATGGCTGAAGCAAAAGGATGTTACAGCCATAGTCACGGGAGAAAGCGGCATTGACACCCTGACCCGATACGGAATCGAAGAATATGTATCTGATTGTGTGATAGTGTTGGATCACCGGATAAACGGGCAGCTATCCACCCGGCGAATGCGCATCGCTAAATACCGTGGCTCGTTCCACGGTACGAACGAATACCCATTCCTAATTGACGAAAAAGGCATTTCCATTCTACCAATATCTTCCTTAAGCCTGAATCATGAAGCATTGGATGAACGCATTTCCAGCGGCATACCCAAACTCGACAGTATGTTTGGCGGGCAAGGTTATTATCGCGGCAGCAGCATTCTGATATCAGGCACGGCTGGGTGTGGGAAAAGCAGTATAGCTGCCCATTTTGCTGACGCAACTTGTCGCAGAGGTGAGCGCTGCCTGACCTTTCTCTTCGAAGAGTCACCCAGCCAATTAATGCGTAATATGCGCTCCATTGGCCTCGATCTAGAGCAGTGGGTATCGCCTGGGCTGCTTCAGCTTCGTGCCGCCCGTCCTACCCTTTACGGACTAGAAATGCATCTTGCTATTATGATTAAGGCCATTCAAGAGTTCCAGCCCCATGTTGTTATTATGGACCCCATCTCTTCCTTTTGGAGCCATGACGAAAACTTTGAAATTAAAGCTATGATTACACGGCTGGTAGACTACCTGAAATATGCGGGAATAACCGCCCTGCTGCTTAACCTGTCCTCTGATGGCGAGTTCATGGAACATACCGATACAGGAATTTCTTCTATCATTGACACCTGGCTAATCCTGAGAAACATCGAGTTAAATGGGGAGCGCAACCGCGGCTTGTATATTATAAAATCCCGGGGCATGTCCCATTCCAATCAAATCCGCGAGTTTATGATTACAGATTCCGGCATCGATTTAAATGATAGTATGAACACTAACGGCTAGAACCGTTCAGAAAGGATGAACAACATGTCGGATAAAAAATCAAGAGACTCGTTCGATGATTTTGAGCAGCACCTAGTTGCATCGACTGAAGATAAGTATTCGCTTCGCTTATATGTGGCCGGAATGTCAACGATGTCCATGCGAGCTATAGATAACATTAAAAGGATCTGTGAGGAAGAGATGAAGGGTAGGTACGATCTTGAGGTCATTGACCTCTATCAGCGCCCTAGCCTAGTGGCAGATGAGCAAATTATTGCAGTACCGACTTTGATTAAAAAGTTGCCACATCCCCTGCGCCATATCATTGGTGACCTCTCAAATAAAGAACGAGTACTGGTAGGATTAGATTTAAGGAAGAAGATATAACAAGTATGGGTATTGCCAGTAAAAGTTTCTTTTATTGGTGATACCCGGGAGGAAAAGGTATGGAAGACGAAACTTAAAGAGATGCTCCGGAATACAGATTGATCCCGATATCACCAGAGTATTTCTTGAAAAGGTTTTAGGTAAAAGGTGGAACTAGGAGATGTAAATGACTTAAAGTTAACTAACTTTCGGGCATTACAGCTCGGCTGAAACATCTTGCAATAAATTTAAAAAAACTGGTAATATACTAGGATCAAAATGTTTACCCGCCTGTTCGCGGATATGATCAATCGCTTGTTGTTCCGGCCACGCCTTGCGGTACGGTCGTTCCGAGCACAGCGCGTCCCACACGTCAACCACAGCAAAAATACGTGCTGCCAGTGGAATTTGCGAGCCTTTGAGGCCACGTGGGTAGCCGGTTCCGTCCCATCTTTCATGATGGCAATAGGGGATGTCCAGCGCCGGGCGCAAATGCTCGATAGGGGCAAGCATTTCATAGGCGTAAACCGGGTGATGACGCATGATTTCCCATTCTTCCCCGGTAAGAGCACCGGGTTTCAAAAGAATTTGGTCGGGAACTCCCATCTTGCCGATGTCATGCAACAGCGCTCCCCGACGCACGTGCACCAGTTCGGCTTCACCCATCCCCATAGCGCGGGCCAGACGCACCGTCACTTCGGTTACCCGGCGGCTGTGACCTTCGGTCTCCTTATCCCGTAAATCCAGAGCGTAAGACAAACCTTCGATGGTGGTGTCATAGGCCAATTTCAACTCAATGTTGGAACGCTGCAGGTCCTCAAACAAAATGGCGTTATCAATAGCTATAGCCGCCTGCCCGGCCAGCACTTCCAAAAAATTTAGCCATTCCGGGTCAGGGTCCAGCGGGGCGCGGTGAAAAATTTCCAGCAAACCTCTAACCTGGCCTTTGGCAATAAGCGGCACACCATAGTAAGCAATAAAATTCTCGTCGGCAATCAAAGAAGCACGCAAGAAACTGGTTCCGACTTCCGGCAGATTGGGGACATTAACTGTACGTTTTTCAAACACGGCCCGGCCGCCGTAGTCTTCACTCATGCGTAACCGGGAACGCTCAATACCCTTGGTTCGAAATCCTTTTCCCAGGGCGAACTCCAAGGTCTGGGTGTGCGAGTTTAACATCATGATATTGGCGGCATCTATACCCAATTGACTGATTACTTGATCCAATACAACGTTTAAGGTCATCCAGAGGTCCAGGCTTGTAGCGATAACCAAATCAATATCACGCAGGGCTTGTACGTTTTGGATCCGTCTTTCCGCCTTTTCATAAAGCCGGGCATTTTCCAGCGCGGCAGCAGCTTGGTGGGCGTAAGCCTGAAAGAAATCGATTCGCTCCCTGGTGAAATAGCCGGGCTGATCGCTGTAAATAGCCAGACCGCCGAAAGGTTTGTCACGGCTAATCAGTGGAAAGGCACCAATACATTCAAGGCCATCATGCTTAGCATGCTCATGCCATGGAATAAGATCAGGGTCGCTTTTAATATCAGCTATAATAACAGGGTTTCCAGTACGGATGGCCTGGCCCATTGGCCCTCGCCCCAAGAGCGAGTCGTCCCAGCGCACCGCAATTTGCTGTGGATATTGTATCTCCGGTGGAAAGTGGGTTAGTGAATTAACCCGGCCATCCGACATAGCCTGGCCCAACCAGGCCAACCGCGCCCCGAAAAGCTCCACACAGGTGCGCGTGACGTACCCGGCCTGTTCTATTAAGTCAAGGCTTTGTCCCAGTCTTTGAGCGCTGCTATAAAGCATATTTAAAGCTTCCTCTGCTTGCCTGCGTTCAGTTACATCTTTAAATACGACCACCGCACCAACTAACTCATTTTTTTCTATAACCGGAGTACTTACGTACTCAACCGGAAAACCGGTCCCATCCTTTTTCCAAAATACCTCGTCGGTTATATGATGAACAAGACCATCCCTGTAAGCCGCGTAAATAGGACATTCCTCTTCGGAATAGCTGCTCCCGTCCGGTTTTGAGTGGTGACAAAGCCCGTGGTTTGATTGCCCGACAAGTTCATTAACATCATACCCAAGCATTTTCGCCGCCGCCGGGTTGGCAAACGTGATTATACCTTGCTTGTTTAGGCCAAATATCCCCTCACCCGCCGATCGCAAAATCAACTCTTCCCGGCGATTAAGTTTTTCAAAGTCCTCGACCATTTTATCAAAGGACCGGGCCAGTTGTTTCAGTTCACCCTGTCCGTCAGGCAAACCGGTGCGAGCACTCATGTCACCCCCGGCAAAACGTTTAACCGCCTCTCTAATCACTTGGATTGGCCGTAAAATTAAAGAGTTCCCCATCAACCAGGCTAAAGCTAAGGCCAGTATAAAAACAAGACCGATGCCGATAATGTCTTGCCATAGTAACCGGTTAACATGAGCATAAACAGTACCGGTAGGAACACCGGAGTAGATGTATAAGCCCGGCACACCTCCGTAAACATGTAAGGGTTTGAAAGCGTACAATTTCGTGATGCCGTCCAAACCGGCAATCTCAAGCGTACCTTCACCATCGTACCCCAAAATTGATTGGATAATAGGCTCATTTAGCACTGATTTTCCAACCCATTTCTCCTGGTCGGGGTAACTGGCCAGAATAATGCCGTTACGGTCGACTATGGTAACAGTGGCGCCGGCTAATTCTTTATTGGCAGCAAGCTCGTTTAGCCAGCTTAAATCAATTAAAACCTGTAAAAAAGCTATTGTTTGGCCATGGGGGTCAATAACCGGGTAACCTACCGAAAGAACTTGCTCACCGGTGTAACAGGTGCTGTATCCCCCAACTTGAAAATTTCCACTTTGAATAGCCCGCTGAAAATAACTTTTATCGGCCAAATTAAAAGGCGTACCTGCAGATGGTACTATAGCAATTAAATCACCGTCGGGAGTAGCTAAACCTATGCTATGGTAGTAAGGGTGCAGTTTTTGTATATTGGCCAAAAGCATACTGCAATCCCGGTTCAGACTTTGTATTTCCGGCAGCCGGGACAATAATTCAAGGTGTCCATGGGCTTCCTCAATTATTTTTTCATGCTCGTATGAAGCCTGTTGCAATAACAGCAGCGCTTCTCTCTGAACCCAAAGACCTGCATTTTTGCGCTCTTCGGCGACATGGTAAACCATCATACACAATGCAGGCATAAGCACAATCAAGATAAGCAGCAACAATTGAACCCGAAGACTTGACAGGGATAGTTTCAAAATCCCCCCCCTTTTCATACGGCCACTTACAATGTTAGCCATTATGTTACCCCCCGCACAGAACCGGGAGTCCGTATTTCTTAGTCATGAAACAATGTATCTAATACAACAAATTACGACACATTGCAATAATATTCCTGCTAAAATAGTAAAATGTTCCTGTGCGTAATCCTATTCAAACTGTTTCCCGGCATAAAACCAAAAAGGGGACAGGCTGCTTTTTTCTTCGTTATGAGTTTCCACCAAGGGCTCCAAAACGGCCATTAAACTTTAGCAATTTAGGAAGTATGTCTAAAGCGGTTAAAGCATATGAGCAAATTTTACCCCAATATAGTCATTGACAATATCAATTAGATAGGATAATTTTATCTAACATGGAAAAGTATTTAAGTATTGGCGACTTATATATATACATGAATAATAAATGGTAGATCTGAATATATCCCCAATAATATGGATTTCAGGTGAAAAAATTAAAGTAGGAACCAGATGTTATTAATGCTAGTTTTAATATCAACATCATAATTGATTGAATTTATTAAATTTTTAGATTATTACGCCAAATTACATTGATTAATTATCAAGCAATAGTCCTGAAATGGGAACATCCACGTTGAGGGGGGAGGGGTAATATGCAAAGTATATAAAGCGTATCACAAAACTTAGTGGCACCCCATACTCTCCAAAAATAAGGACCACAAACGGAGTTGATTTAAAAAAAGGGGGAACTATTAATGCAGGGAAGAGAAATGACTTGGGCTAATCCTGCGACCGCGGGAATCGTAGGCTTGTGTTGTTCAGTTATTCCGCTGGCGGCGTTAAACCTTGGTTGGATTGCACCCGAAGGAGCGCCCCTTATAATTGCCTGGCTTTTATTTGGTGGGTTGGTGCAGGTGATCTGCGGCTTGATTGAGTTTAAACGCGGGGGACTGTTATTTGCTACTCCCCTTTTAGTTTTTGGTCTGATGTTGTGCATTACCCCGGCAGTCGGAGAATTGATTAAAATTTGGATTGGTAATTTTACAGTTCCAGCTACGGTGTCCGGAGTAGGTTTTTTAGTGGTTGCTGTTTATGTTATTGCTCTTTTTATTGCTTCTGGTTTAGTAAGCAAGCTATTCTTTGTTCTCCTTATTATTCTCGATTGTGGTCTCTGGCTGGTTGGTTTAGCAGATGTGGGCGCGATAGGCAGGGGACCACAAGTGGTCGGGTGGCTTTTATTGTTATTCTTCGCTATAGGTATGCTTTATGCAAGCTGTGCACTATTTCTCAATGAAATGTTTGGTAAACCATTACTTCCACTAGGCGAGCCTTTATTTAAACCAGCGAGCAATAATCAGGCCGCCCCCCCGGCTTAAGAAAAAAGAGGACAATCACAAAAAGGGGACAGGCTGCTTTTTTCGGTTGTGTCACAAAAAGGGGACAGGCTGCTTTTTTCGGTTTTTGAAAAAAGATGCCTGTCCCCTTTTTACCAAGCAAAAAGCAATCAGTTCTTCACCAAAGATTTAATCGTCTTATAAAGCACCTCACTGTCAGCAGCCTGCTGCCAGCTCATGGCTTGGTTACTATAACTGGCCTCTAAGATCAGCCTAGTGAGACGACTGACCTCCAGATCCGGAAACAGCTGCTTCTCGTTAGCATGCTGCAGCCGCCAGGCATATTCCAGCGGGGTTTCATAGGCCTGCCTAGGGCAGCCGCAGCGGCGTCCCAAGCGTAAAAAAGCCTCATAAGAACGAAATATTTTTTGCCCGGGGGTTCTGGCGGGAAGCCATCTATATAGGATGGCTTTTATTTTTCGTTGTAGCCACCCGGCCAGGGCCTTAATGCGACTAACCAAGCCCAGGCATATTTTAGCCAAGCTCCAGGCCAGCGTAACCAGCCACCGCCACACCTGCAGCAGCGTCCTAAATGGAGAATAACGCTTTTGGGGCAACTTCGGAGCAGCGCCCAAGCGAGTTTTAAGCAGGCCCAGCAGCCTCCCCAAGGCGGGGATCAGCATCAGTATCACCAGGCCAATCATCACAAACAAAAACCAGGCCGCCGGCTCCCGAACCTGTTCTGCTTCCCTGGTAGGCATAATTAAAGGCGCCCATTCCGGGGGCAGGATGTCTAAATCCCCATCCGGGAGCGTGAGCATTTCCAGCAGCTTGCCCAAGTAATCCAACAGAGCGTACAGGGCTCCCCGGGCTGCCTGAAGTAAACTGCGCATTTCGCCGTAAAAAGCGACCACAAAAATGACTATGGCGGCCAGGGGCGGCACCACAGCATGAAAAAGAACAATATCGTAGCGAATCGCTGAAGTTTCGGTTACACCGGTACCCTCCACCGCCAGGGTCAGAGACAAGGCCAAAAACCAGCCGGCCACCAGTATTAACAGCAGCGGTCCGGTAAAACTCATCAAGGTGAGGATAAAAATAGCGGGAACCACCAGCACCAAGCTAGTTTCCACCGTTCTAATACTAGTTTGCCGGACGATAGTTGTCAAATCGGCGGTCTGAAAAACAAAATACGTGCCGCATAACCAGCCCAGCAGCAACCAGACAGACGGAAACAGATAGGCTGTCCAATGCAGCGGCCCCGGGGGATTCCAAAACAGGTAATCGGCAATCATTACACTGCCTAGGGCAGTAAGGCAGGCATAAAGCAAATATAAAATCAAATTAACTTGCACTAGCCTAAAAACCGTAGGGCCCCAAGCAAGCAGACCCCGGTTAAGGGAAAAGCCCAGGCCGGCCGGGAGCAGGGCCAGTAAAAACAAACCGGCCAGGCCAGTCCATAAGCCAGGGTAAGTGCCATAGGTCAGGTAGGCAAAAACCAGGTACCAGCTATAACCGGTTACACTCAGCAACATGGCCGCCCAAAACATATAATCCCCCCTTTGGACTTCGCCTTATGTCATTGCTATGAATACAACAAATTTGTCATTCTGAGCGCAGCGAAGAATCTTAAAGCCCAGATCCTTCGCTACGCTCAGGATGACAAGCTTAATCTTGACAAAGGTAGATTGTATTCGTTTATCGTGGTGCGGGTACGCGTTGCAATTCTGAGCGCAGCGAAGAATCTTAAAGACTAGATCCTTCGCTACGCTCAGGATGACAATTTGAACAGGGTGAATAATTTTGTCAATTATAAATAACAACCGGTAAGTTGTATTAGTTTATCGTTGTGCGAGTACGTCGTGGTCATTGCTATGAATACAAGAATTGAAGGAGCCCTTAATCCTGTCATTGCTATGAATACAAACGAATCTGTCATTCTGAGCGCAGCGAAGAATCTTAAAGACCAGATCCTTCGCTACGCTCAGGATGACAAGCTTAATCTTGACGAAG
>Ga0172382_10005241_pt1 | contig 19444 bp, 18 predicted proteins | sample Leawel138RmetaG_FD_122245 | JGI IMG/M metagenome (GOLD analysis project Ga0172382, IMG submission 122245) | Leachate microbial communities from a municipal landfill in Southern Ontario, Canada - Leachate well 138R metaG | ecosystem: Engineered > Solid waste > Landfill > Unclassified | place...
GCCCTCAAGGGATGAATGCGCCTTTGAGCGCTTTGGGCGTAAACCTGAAAATGCTCCCGGAAGGGAATGTCAGCGATTTTATGATTCAGGTAGATACGCCAGCAGGTACAGCTTTAGATGCTACCGGACAGGTGACAGATGCCGTTGGTCAGGTCCTTAGCCACAATCCTTATATCGAAAACTTTCAGACGTATCTTGGACGCTCCGCACCCGTGGATTTTGCCGGTTTAGTGCGCGGCGATATGCTGCGTGCGAGTAGTAATTACGCGCAAATCCAGATCAATCTGGTACCCAGAGACGAGCGGCCCATGTCGCACACGGTATCTGTAGAAGTTTACAAGGCTCTGCAATCAGTCCGCGCAAAGTTTCCGGGTACGGTCATCAAGATTTTTGAGGTGCCGCCCGGCCCGCCGGTACGCGCACAAGTCGTGGCAGAACTCTACGGACCCAACTATAACAAGCTCCGGCAACTGGCTGGAAGCGTGGAGCAACGCTTCCGCAAAGTCTACGATATGATTAATGTGGATGATTCGGTAACCGCTTCGGTGCCTGAATACCAAATTCATGTCGATAAACAGAAAGCTATGCTGGCTGGTGTCGCTCCCGCGCAGGTGGCGGTGCTGGTCCATGACTACATATCCGGCAAGAAATTGGGCGCTCTCCACGTTGTCAATGCTCGTGAGCCGGTCGATATTATTCTCCGGGTTCCGCCCGAGAACCGCGCTTGGATTCAGCAGATTCTTGATTTGCACATTCAAAATCGCAGCGGTCAGCAAATAGCGCTGTCGAGTATTGTGCAAATACAGCGCACAACCCAGGCCAAACCCATTTATGACCGCGATCAGCACCCGGTGGTGTATGTCACCGGTGATTTGATTGGTTCCAGCCCGGTCTATGCGGTGCTGAGTCTGAACCACTGGCTCGATGGCCAAAAACTGGATGGTGTGCATCTTAGCACCGGAAATCTCGGCTTTTCTCCAGCGCAGCCCGATGACATCACCCACTACCAGATTCTTTGGGGGGGGGACATGCGCTTGACCCTCGATGTCTTTCGAGATCTCGGTGCGGCATTTATTATTGCCCTGGTATTCATTTATCTGATGCTGGTGGCGTATTACCAGTCTTTCATGATGCCGGTCATTGTGATGGGTGCAATTCCCATGACCTTGATTGGCGTATTTCCAGGGCACTGGCTACTGAATACGCCCTTTAATGCGACGTCCATGATCGGCGTTATTGCTCTTGCGGGAGTGGTGGTTCGCAACTCATTGCTGCTTATTGATTTTATTGTAGATTATCGGAAGCAAGGGTTTGCCTTAGAGAAAGCGGTGCTGCAGGCGGGAGCGGTACGCTTTCGTCCGATTCTGCTGACGGCCTTGGCCATTATGTTTGGCTCGGCCATCATGGTGACCGACCCCGTTTTCGGTGGTCTCGCGGTTTCCTTGATTTTTGGTACTTTCGCCTCCACACTCCTGACATTGATCGTCATTCCATTGCTGTATTTTCTGTGGGAGCGGCACTTGGAAAGACAAACACAGAGGGTTTAATAAAAATGAATACTGAACGTTGGGTGCGCATTGTCGCCGGGTTTTTTGTATTGCTGAGTGTCCTACTGGGAGCACCTGCCAGCCCGATTTTCGTCAGTGAATGGTTTTTGGCATTTACGCTCTTTGTCGGGTTTAACTTGCTGCAGAGCGGGTTCACCTGTTTTTGTCCGCTGGATCGTATATTGCTGAAGCTCGGTGTTCCGGGCTCGGGATCATGTGGGCGCTAGGCGATGGAGCATAAGATTCTTTTTTTCATCGAGTCGCAATGGCCTCTGCTCTTAGCGGCGCTAGCGCTGATCGTGATGATTTTCAAAGGCCCGCTCACCCGAACTGCAGCAGGCATCACCGAAGTCGACCCTAAAGCAGCCGTTCAGCTCATTAACCACGAAGATGCGGTATTGATTGATGTGCGCGAACAAAATGAGTGGTCGCAGGGTCATTTACCCGGTGCTCGACATATTCCCTTGGGGGATTTGCCCAAGTACATGCAGGAATTGGAGAAGCATCGTGGCCATCATGTGATCTGCCAGTGTGCCAGTGGCATGCGTTCGGCGCGGGCGGCGAGCAGCCTCAAAAAAGCCGGTTTTGACAAAATATACAGTCTTAAGGGAGGAATTGGCGCCTGGCGCAGTGCCGGTTTGCCAATCGAAAAATGAAGGTACTGGCGAAAGTCGTTATGTACGCTACGGGTGTCTGCCCTTATTGCCATCGCGCAGAATCGTTGCTCCGCAGCAAGGGTGTGGCTCCAGAAATTATTCGGGTCGATCAAAATCCGTCGTTGCGCCAAGAAATGCGCCAGCGTGCGGGTGGTCGCCATACTGTTCCACAGATTTTCATTAACGGTCAGCATATTGGTGGGTCTGATGATCTTGCGGCTCTGGATCGTCGAGGCACGCTTGATTCACTCCTAAGTGTTACACCGGATCATTAGCAGGCGGTGGAGGTAAACATGACATCAGTGATAGCCGTATGTCCTTCCTGTGGTGGCGTCAACCGTGTTCCGCAAGCGCGGCTCAGTGAAAATCCCCAATGTGGAAAATGTCATTCTCCGATTTTCCCGGATCATCCCGCTAATTTGAGTAATACCCTTTTTCCGCCTTATATCCAAAAAAATGAATTGCCGGTACTGGTAGATTTCTGGGCACCTTGGTGTGGACCTTGCCGCAGCATGGCACCCCAGTTTGAGCAGGCTGGTCGCGCCTTGCGCGGACGCGTGCTATTTGCCAAGGTCAACACGGAAGAAGAACAAGCCATTGGTGCCCGTTATCAGATTCGATCTATTCCAACGCTGGTGCTTTTCAAGGCCGGTAAAGAACATGCGCGTATCAGTGGCGCTATGGGTGCTGCCGATTTGCAGCGCTGGCTGACGTCCCAAGGCGTTTGAATAAGCCCTTACATTATCTTGACTTCTCTCGCATAAACACTAAATTACCTCTAACACTTCATAACGTAAAAGAAGTTGAGGGGGCGTCCAGTGTTTGATCACTATGGCAATCTGTCCAATCGGCGACAGTTTCTCCAGCAACTCGCCTTGGGCGGGGCTTTGCTGAGTATCGGGCAGACTGCTTGGGCAGCGGATCTGCTCGGAATCCGGGTAGCACCGCATCATCAAGGGGTGCGTTTGGTCTTGGATCTCAATCAACCCCTATCACAGCCACCGATCATTCGTAGTGAAGGAACGCAGTTATATGTGAAACTGGCAGGAATTCGTCTGGGCTTCAGGCATCCTGTAGTACCCGCGCTGGGGCCCTTGCAGATCGGAGCTAGGCTGGAATCCGTTCAGGATGGGGTAATTCTGCGGTTACCTCTGCGTCAGAAGGTACGTTGGCGCAGTTTTACGCTGGCCTCTGGGCGTAGTAGCGCTACGCACCGTTTGGTTCTCGACCTAGTGCCAGTGACTCTGGGCACCGCTGACAACGGCGTTGAGCAGCCTAAATCTTCGGGAGGCGAGCGCCCCATCGTGGTCTGCTTGGACCCTGGACATGGGGGACATGATCCGGGTGCGATTGGTGCTCAGGGGACGCGTGAAAAAGATGTGGTGCTGGATGTTGGTCTTACGCTGGCGCAATTAATACGCGTTACTCCAGGTATGCGCTTAGTGATGACCCGAGAAACCGATCACTATGTACCCTTGATGGATCGTATGCATATCGGCTTGCGGAATCGCGCAGATCTGTTCATCTCTATTCATGCCGATGCATTCCCCGAGCGGAGTGTTCGTGGATCAACGGTCTGGGCATTGTCTGACAAAGGGGCGAGCAACGCCGCCGCACGCTGGCTGGCTAAAACGCAAAATGCAGCAGATCCGCTATTGGGAAATGTCCAGGCCGGGGTACACAATCCGGTGCTTAATGAAGTGTTGATCGACATGACCCAGACGGCGGCCCGCAATGCGGCGGCGGCGGCGGCGGACGTGATGATTCATGGTTTGGCGGGTGTAGAAAATCTGCACAATGCGGCGGTGCAGCACGCCAATTTTGTGGTGTTGCGCGCACCAGATGTACCCTCCATGCTGGTAGAGACGGCTTTTATTTCAAATCCGGAAGAAGAGCGGCGTTTGCGTGATCCGGAATTTCGGCAAACGCTGGCTACCACCATGTACAATGCCGTGGTGGCGCATTTTGTCAAAGCGCCACCCGCCCACAGTGCCTGGTCGTCGACGAGGCATGTCTTGGGGCACCATGAAACCCTCGCAGAAGTGGCGCAGCGTTATGGACTGACGGTGGAAGCCCTGCGTCTGGCTAATAACTTGCCGCATGGTGGGGGTATGCCCGGTGATCATCTGCGTGTACCCATTATGGGGGCTTGAGGATTTTCTAGTGGGTCGTGACCTGTGCGTGCTATAAAAGGCTGATCAGCACGCGTGACAAGAAGGGCTTAGGGAGACAAATCCGATGACAGACCGGGAACAGACGCGCAGCGAAGAATGGATCAACAGTCTGTTACACGCGGCTGGCGCTGTGGGCGCATTACTGATGTTTCTGTTCTGGCTGGTAGGCGCCGGACTCCACAGCAAGGCGCTGGCCTTGGTGAGCGTGTCGGTGTTTGTGGTCACCATTGTTCTCCTCTATGGCGCCTCTACGGTTTATCACATCCTCCCAGCGGGACGCAGCAAGCGTTGGTTCCAGTTGTTGGATCGTTCCGCGATTTATCTGCTGATTGCGGGCACCTATACCCCAGTTACCTTGATGGTCATGCATGATGTCTGGGGCTGGACCTTATTGGCCTTGGAATGGACGCTGGCGGCGCTGGGCATTGCTCTGCTGGCCTTTACCGGCAGCCGGTTCTACTGGCTTTCCTTGGGTTTGTATCTGCTGATGGGTTGGCTGGCAGTTTTTGCGGTCGTACCTTTATATCAAGCCTCACCGGGTTGGTTCTTGTGGTGGCTGGCAGGCGGCGGAATAGCCTATACCGTGGGCGTATTGTTTTTTGTGCTGGATCGCTGGAAGTATTTTCACGCTATCTGGCATGTTTTTGTGATAGCGGGCACAGCACTGCAGTTTTTCGCGATTTTGCAATATGCCGGATGAGTAATCGGCTTGCTATATCGTAAAAAACTCTTATAATCTGCAACCCTGCTCCCATCGTCTAGTGGTCTAGGACACTGGCCTCTCACGTCGGTAACAGGGGTTCGAACCCCCTTGGGAGCACCATCCTCTGAGAATCCCGCCTTGCCAAGTCCGCCTTTGGACAAGTACCATCGCTAGCTGAAACGGCGTGTGTTAAAAAGCGGGAGCTGAATAATCATGTTTCATGGCAGTATGGTAGCTTTGGTAACGCCCATGCGGGCTGATGGTTCGGTGGATGATGCCGCGCTGCAGGAATTGGTGGAATGGCATGTGAGTGAAGGTACCCATGCCTTAGTTGCCGTAGGGACTACCGGTGAATCGGCTACGCTTGATATGAAAGAGCATGTTGCGGTCATCCGCAGTGTCGTAGCGCAGGTTAAAGGTCGCATCCCGGTTATCGCTGGAACCGGTGCCAATGCTACCCACGAAGCCATCACCTTAACCAAAGCGGCTATAGAAGCGAAAGCCGATGCTGCTCTGCTGGTTTCCCCTTACTACAACAAGCCGACCCAAGAAGGCCTGTTTCAGCATTACTCGGCTATTGCCGAAGCCTGCCATTTTCCGATGATTCTCTACAATGTGCCGGGCCGCACGGCGGGCGATATTCTTCCGGAAACGGTAGCTCGCCTCGCGCCGCGCGCGTGCATCGTCGGGATCAAAGAGGCCAGTGGCAAGGTCGAACGGGTTTCGGAAATTCTCGGTTTGTGCGGGGATCAGATGGAAGTTTACACCGGCGATGATGCTGCGGCCCTCGCCGCCATGTCCTTGGGTGCTCAAGGCGTAATTTCGGTGACCGCCAACGTGGCCCCCAAAAAGATGGCTGCAATGTGCAATCTAGCTTTGGCAGGTGATTTCGTGGCGGCTAGGGCGCTCAATGACCAGTTGGCCGGCTTGCATCGGGATCTTTTTATGGAATCCAACCCGATTCCCGTGAAGTGGGTTCTGCAAGAAATGGGTAAGATTGGGTCAGGTTTGCGTCTGCCCCTGACACCCCTTTCTGAGGTGTACCATGAGCGTCTGCGCAGTAGTATGCGCAAGGCGCAATGTATTTAATTTTTTTCGCGCTCTGTCGCGTTTAGTGGAGTTTTGCATGCGCCGTTACGTTGCTCTTGCTGTAGTTGCCAGTCTGGGATTGGGAGGTTGCTCCTATATCCCCTTCCTGCATACAAGTAGTGGTCCGAAATACGCGGACTCCAAGGTGATGAAACCGCTCGCGGTGCCACCGGACTTGTTAGCCCAGGTTCCGGCACCGGGAGTCACTATTCCCGGGGGTGCCGTGAACGCCGGTGATGTCGCTCAAGTAACCTCCGGCGGCTATGGTGTTTTTCAGCCGCGTGAGGCTAATGGACAGCAACCGGTAGAAGAAAAAACAATGGCGGGCGTTGGTGCGGAAATTCTGGGTACGGGTGCGGATTTGCGTTTAAGCACCCAAGCCAAGCCGGAGCAAATTTGGTCGACAGTCAAAGCTGTTCTAGCCGACGCAAAAATCAAAGTTGAGAAGTTTTCACCGGAGCAGGGCGAATTAACATCGGGATGGCGAAACATCCGCACCGGTATTGCGGCAATTTTTGGGAATACGTTAGCGCCGAGTTATCGAGAGCAATATACCTTTCATCTGACGAAGAGCGGTGACGGTGCCGAAATTCTGTCAATTCAACAGGAACGTCTTTGGAATAACCCCAATGGCAGTACCGTTGGGTGGGAAAAAGTACAGGCTGATGCCAAACATAATCATGAATTGATGGCAGCTATTCAGAAGCAATTGAGCCAAGCGACCATTTTGGCCGAAATGCCTGCCCTGAAAGTTACCCGCTACCGTGATGATGGTGGACCCTATCTGGTTCTGAATGCCGTGCCGGCCAAGGCGCAGCCCGCCGTCGAGGTCGCTTTGCAAGGGCTGGGTTATCCGGTTCGTCGTGAAGGGCTGGGAACATGGGTCGTGCAAATACATGCGGGCGGTAAACAGGCAGAACAACGCCAGAGTTTTGTCGGTGGTATCCTAGACCGCACTTGGAATAATATCAAAGCCATTTGGAGTAGTCCGAAAAAGCAGGAGCCTGTTTCGGTGCGTGTCCGATTGCTGGCTATGAAAGATCACTCGGGTAGCGTTCTCGAAACCGAACCGAGGATGGGCAAGGCTGCACCCAAATGGTCTGCCGAGATTCTCGACAAATTGCAAAGTGCGTTAACGCCCAAAGATGGGGGCGCGGCATGATCGAGCGTTACACGCGTCCCGAGATGGGCGCATTGTGGACTCAGGATGCTAAATATCAGGCATGGTTGGATGTCGAAATAGCGGCTTGCCGAGCACTGGCAGCGCGGGGCGAGATTCCGGTCGATGCCTTGGCCGAGATTGTTTCTAAGGCGGCTTTTGACAGTCAGCGCATCGCCGAGATTGAGCAAGAAGTGAAGCATGATGTGATCGCTTTTTTGACCTCAGTGGCAGAGCACGTGGGTTCTTCCAGTCGTTTTATTCATGTCGGGCTGACTTCATCCGACGTGGTAGACACCGGTTTTGCTTTGCAGTTAAAGCACTCAGGAACGTTGTTGCTGGAAGGTATGCGCCGCCTCGCCAAGGCCCTAGAAAAACTGGCTTGGAAGCATAAAGATACGGTGATGATCGGGCGTTCCCACGGTATTCATGCCGAGCCGATCACTTTTGGTCTGAAAGTTGCGGTCTGGTATGCCGAAGCACAGCGCAACCACGAGCGACTCGAACGGGCGATTGAGTCGATATCTGCGGGCATGTTATCGGGTGCTGTGGGAACATTTGCCAACATTGATCCGGCGGTGGAGGAGGCGGTCTGCCAAGAGTTGGGACTGCGTCCCGAGTTGGCGAGTACTCAGGTGATTTCTCGGGATCGCCACGCCGAATTTTTTAGTACGCTTGCCGTGATTGGCGGTTCTATCGAGAAAATTGCGGTCGAAATCCGCCATCTCCAGCGTACCGAAGTGCTTGAGGCAGAAGAGCCTTTCACCGCAGGACAAAAGGGTAGCTCGGCCATGCCACACAAGCGTAATCCGATTCTTTCGGAGAATCTTACGGGCTTGGCGCGGCTACTGCGGGGCTATGCGGGAATGGCTCTGGAAGACATTGCGCTTTGGCATGAACGGGACATCTCCCACTCCAGTGTCGAGCGGGTTATTGGTCCCGATGCTTGTATTGTCATGGACTTCATGTTTCATCGAGTGAGTGGTTTGTTGGAACGGCTGGTGGTGTATCCGCAGCAGATGCTCGATAACCTCCATAAAATGAATGGGCTGATTTTTTCTCAGCGGGTCTTGCTGGCGCTTACCGCGAAAGGGATGTTGCGAGAGAATGCCTACCGCGTGGTCCAACGTAACGCCATGCAAGTCTGGGAAGCGAGTGCTGATTTTCGGACGCTTTTGGCCGCCGATCCAGACATTCAGCCGTATCTGAACGAGCATGATCTGGCCGAACTTTTTGACTTGAGTTACCACACCCGCAATATCGACGCGATATTCGCCCGGGTCTTTCCGAAAGGTCAGCCGCAATGAGCGAACGTCAAGCCTTATATGAGGGAAAAGCGAAAATCGTCTATAGCAGTGCGTCCGCAGATGAACTGATACTGCATTTTAAGGATGACACCTCCGCTTTTGATGGAGAAAAAGTCGAACAACTCGCCCGTAAAGGGGAAATCAACAACGCTTTTAATGCGTTTATCATGGAGTATTTGCAGTCCGAAGGTGTCCCCACGCATTTTATCCGTCGTTTGGATGCGCGGGAGAGTTTGGTCCGTCGCCTCGCCATGATTCCGGTGGAATGCGTGGTCCGCAATCGCGCAGCGGGTTCTTTATCTAAACGCCTCGGTATTGAAGAAGGACGGATTTTGGAGCCGCCGACTCTGGAGTTCTTCCTGAAAAATGACGCGCTGCATGATCCGATGATCAATACTTCACACATTCGGACTTTTGGATGGGCGACGGCGGAAGAGGTAGAATCCATGCGGCGCTGGACCCTGCGCGTTAATACCCTGCTGAAAACATTGTTTGCCAAAGCTAACCTGATTCTGGTGGATTTCAAGCTGGAGTTCGGACGCTTTGAGGGACAGCTTTATCTGGGGGATGAGTTTAGCCCCGATGGTTGTCGGCTGTGGGATGCGCAGAGTCTTGAAAAAATGGACAAAGATCGCTTCCGTCGTAATCTTGGCGGCGTCGTCGAAGCCTATATTGAAGTGGCGCAACGTCTGGGCGTGCCATTGTCGCAGTAAGCTGTCGATTTGCCATGGGGAGTCCGTGCTGACTTCGTCTGATTTCTGAGTGAGGACACATTCATGCTGCTGCTTCGCGGCTCTGCGGCCTTATCGGCTTTTCGTCTAAAAGATCTTCTGAATACGTTGCGCGACGCCGGTGTTCCGGTGTCTCAGATCAGCGCCCAATTTGTGCATCTTCTTGATCTCAGCACGGCGCTGACGCCAGCAGAAAACGGGGTGATGACCGCACTACTGCATTACGGCACACCTTTTGATGCCCCGATGGTAGGTGGTACGGAAATTTGTGTGGTGCCGCGTTTGGGTACCATCTCGCCGTGGTCGACTAAAGCCACGGATATCGCTGGACATTGCGGCATCAGCGCGTTACGTCGGGTAGAGCGTGGCGTGGCTTATCGGCTGTTTACGGACGCCGAAACGTCGCTGTCGGCACAGGAGATCCGTCGCGCCCAGCAGATGCTGCATGATCCCATGACGGAGTCGATTCTGGAGGACTGGGAAGCCGCAGCAGCTATTTTTACACATCCTGAGCCAGCCCATGTGCAACGCATTCCGCTCCAGGATCAGGGCTTGCCCGCGCTCCAAAAAGCCAATCACGCATTAGGTCTCGCTTTGTCACCAGGCGAACTCGATTATCTTTATGCCTATTTCACGGGTCTCGGGCGTGATCCCAGTGATGCTGAACTGATGATGTTTGCCCAGGCGAACTCCGAGCATTGTCGCCATAAGGTTTTTAATGCGCATTATCGTCTGGATGGTCAAGACCAGCCCTTAAGCCTGTTTGCCATGATCCGTGAAACGCATCGCCTGCATCCCCAAGGCACTTTGTCGGCGTACAAGGATAATGCGGCGGTTATGCAGGGTGCGGGCCTGAGCCGTCCTTTTGCGGTAAATCCGGACGGAGTCTATGACTGCCTTGAAGAAAACACCGCTATTCTGATGAAAGTGGAAACCCACAATCATCCAACCGCTATCTCACCCTTTCCGGGAGCAGCCACCGGTAGTGGTGGAGAGATCCGGGATGAGGGAGCGACGGGTCGGGGTGGCAAACCCAAGGCTGGTCTGACCGGCTTTTCGGTTTCGCATCTGCGGATTCCCGGTTATACCCACTCTTGGGAGGCGGAGTCTTACGGCAAACCGGCGCGAATTCGTTCCGCGCTGGAGATAATGCGCGACGCCCCATTGGGTGCCGCCGCCTTTAATAATGAATTTGGACGCCCCGCTATTGCGGGTTATTTTCGAGCTTTTGAGTGCGATGCGGACGGTCTGCATCGGGGGTACCACAAACCGATTATGTTAGCGGGCGGGCTTGGTCAGATGCGCCCGCTGCTGGTTGAAAAAAAACCCCTTCCGGTGGGCGCTAAAGTGCTGGTGATTGGTGGTCCGGCCATGCTCATCGGTCTTGGCGGTGGCGCAGCGTCTAGTGTGGACAGTGGTGCCGGCGAGGAACACCTCGACTTTGCTTCAGTGCAGCGCGGTAATCCGGAGATGCAGCGTCGTGTGCAAGAAGTCATTGAACGTTGTATTGCTCTGGGTGCGCAAACCCCCATTTTGTCGATTCATGACGTGGGTGCGGGTGGACTCTCCAACGCCATTCCCGAATTGTTGCACGACGGTGGGCGCGGCGGTCTGTTGCAGTTGCGCGCGATTCCCAACGAAGAGCCCGCCATGTCGCCCATGCAAATCTGGAGTAATGAGGCTCAGGAACGCTATGTTCTGGCGGTAGCAGCGGAGGATTTGTCGTGTTTTGCCGCGATTTGCCAGCGTGAGCGTTGTCCCTACGCGGTGCTGGGCGAGGCCGTCGCAGAAGACCTGCTGCGGGTGGAAGACACGCTGTTGCAGGATAACCCGGTTGATATGGCCCTGAGCGCCTTGCTGGGTTGCCCGCCGCGAACGGAACGGGATAGTCATCATCGCCTTGCCCCTGTTCAGGAAATAGATTGGAGCAACGCTCACTTGCGCGACGCGGCGTATGCGGTATTGCGCCATCCTTCGGTAGCCAGTAAGGAGTATTTGATTACGATTGGTGATCGCAGTGTGGGTGGGTTAATTCATCGTGATCAGATGGTCGGACCTTGGCAAGTGCCCGTAGCCGATTGTGGCGTGACTGCCGCTGATTTCTGGAATACCCACGGTGAAGCAATGGCCTTAGGCGAACGGGCTCCGGTGGCGGTGTTGAATCCCGCTGCCAGTGCTCGGCTGGCCATTGCCGAGGCGCTCACCAATCTTTGGGCGGCTGATGTGGCCGCTCTGGGAGACATCAAACTTTCGGCGAACTGGATGGCGGCCGCAGACCATCCGGGTGAAGACGCAGCGCTGTTTGATGCGGTGCGCGTCGCGGCTCTCGAAGTCTGTCCGGCTTTGGATTTGTCGATTCCGGTGGGCAAAGACTCCTTGTCCATGCGCACGGTCTGGCAGGAAAACGGCACCGAGAAAATGGTCGTTTCTCCGCTTTCGCTCATTATTTCGGCTTTTGCACCGGTCGCCGATTTAGGCAAAAGCTGGACGCCGCAATGGTCCACCCAGCCGCACACGGATTTGTGGTTGGTGGATCTGGGGCAAGGCCGCCTGGGAGCCTCCATTCTCGCCCAGACTTTGGGGCAAATGGGTAGCGCTACCGCCGATCTGGATCACCCGGACAAGCTGCGTGGACTGTTTGATGCCTTGCGCACTTTGCGCGAGCGCGATCAGGTGCTGGCTTATCATGATCGTTCGGATGGCGGGCTCTGGACGAGCCTCTGCGAAATGTCTTTTGCCAGCCGTTGTGGGGCTGATATAGCCATACCGGAAGATCAGGAAATCTGGGGCTTTCTCTTCGCGGAAGAGCCGGGAGTTTTGCTCCAGACTGATGCGATACATCGTGAAGCGGTGGCCCAGGTTTTCGCACAATCGGGACTGGCGCTGGAGGCGCGCAGAATTGGGCAAGTCACTCCCGACAACTGGCGCATACGGTTAAGTCAGGGAGCGACACCGTGGCTGGATGAAGCGGGTGCTGATCTTCTCCATGCCTGGGCAGAAACCAGTTATCACATGACCGCATTGCGCGACGATCCTGCCTGCGCCGCAGAGGCTTTTGCAGCAGTGACCGCCGTGTCATCACCACTGTTTACACGCCTGCCTTTTACCCCTGCGGCACCGATGATTCATAGTGGTCAGCGGCCCAAGGTGGCTATTTTGCGTGAGCAAGGGGTGAATGGTCAGATTGAGATGGCCGCCGCTTTTCATCGCGCCGGATTTACCGCTGTGGACGTGCATATGAGCGATCTCGCTGTTGGTCGTTATCATCTGCAGGAGTTTCAGGCACTGGCTGCCTGCGGTGGTTTTTCTTATGGTGACGTACTGGGCGCGGGCGCGGGCTGGGCAAAATCTATCTTGTTTCATTCGCGGTTGCGGGATGAGTTTGCGGCTTTTTTTGCAGATTCATCGCGTTTGGCTTTGGGCGTCTGTAATGGTTGTCAGATGTTGGCGGAGTTGCGGGATATTATTCCCGGTGCGGCGCATTGGCCCTTATTCACCCGCAATCGTTCGGAGCAGTTTGAAGCTCGCCTAGCTATGGTCGAGGTGCTGGAATCCCCTTCTCTGTGGTTTCAGGGCATGGCTGGAACCTATGCGCCGATTGTCATTGCCCACGGTGAAGGGCGGGCGCAGTTTTCTACGGAGGCACAGCATCAGGCGCGCGTGACCATGCGTTATGTAAACGCACAAGGACAAGCAGCGGATCTTTATCCGGCTAATCCCAATGGTTCACCCGGCGGTATTACGGGTTTGTGCAATGAGGATGGACGCGTGGCTATTCTGATGCCGCATCCCGAACGGGTGGTGCGTAACCTACAAATGAGTTGGCAGCCAGAATCCTGGGGTGCGTTTACCCCCTGGATGCAGTTATTTATGAATGCGCGGAAAGCGCTGGCAGGATAAGGCGGACTGCACTTCGGGCAAAGACGCCGTGATGCGGTTCCGCTCAGTGTAATAAGCCTCTCCCAGCACCCCTAAGGCGCCGAGGAGAGGATGTTTTCACAAATCTGCTGGTCGGCTGTTAACCCGCCAATGCCAACATCAATTGATTGATGCGGGCCACGAAACCCGCCGGATCTTCCAGATGACCGCCCTCTGCGAGAATCGCCTGATCCAGCAGCAGTGCGGACCATTCGCCAAAGCGTGTATCGTCCTTTTCTTCGGTGATGCGGGTCAGCATGGGATGCGTAGGATTGACCTCTAGGATAGGTTTGGTACTGGGTATTTCGTGGCCGGCCTGCTTAAGTAATTGCTGCATGTACAAGGCCATGTCCCGTTCGCCCAAGACAATACAAGCGGGCGAACTGGTGAGACGATGGGAAACGCGCACGGCTTCCACCCGCTCGCCCAGAGCCGCTTTAATGCGCTCCACCAGACCTTCTGCACCTTTTTCGGTTTCTTCCTGGGAGTGGCGTTCTTCTTCGGTTTCCATCGCACTCAGATCCAGCGCACCTTTGGCAACGGATACCAAGGCCTTGCCCGCAAATTCTGGCAGGTGGCTGGTGAACCATTCATCCACGCGGTCACTCAGGAGTAACACTTCAATGCCTTTTTTACGCAGGAATTCCAACTGCGGACTATTTTTGGCGGCGAGGAAGGAGTCTGCGGTAATGTAGTAAATCTTGTCCTGACCCTCGATCATCCGCGCAACATAATCGGCCAAGGACACATCCTGGGTTTCTGTATCTGTATGGGTGCTGGCAAAACGCAGCAATCCGGCAATCTGCTCACGATTGGCGAAGTCTTCTCCTGGGCCTTCTTTGAGCGCACGGCCAAACTCATTCCAGAAGGATTGATATTTTTCGGGCTCCTTTTCCGCCATCTCTTCGAGCAGACCGAGCACGCGTTTTACCGAACCCGAGCGCATCTGGTCGATCACCCGATTACCCTGCAAAATTTCACGGGAAACATTGAGCGGTAAATCGCTGGAGTCGATCACCCCGCGTACAAAACGCAGGTAGCGGGGGAGGAGTTGTTCAGCATCGTCCATGATGAAGACGCGCTGTACGTAAAGTTTAATCCCATGAGAATGGTTTTGGTCCCAGAGATCAAAAGGCGCTTTGGCGGGAATGTACAATAGGGAGGTGTATTCAAGGCGTCCTTCGACACGATTGTGGCTCCAGCTCAGGGGGTCGCCATAGTCGTGACTGACGTAACGGTAAAATTCTTTGTATTCTTCATCGCTGATTTCGGACTTGGATCGTTGCCAAAGCGCAGAAGCCTTGTTGACGGTTTCCCACGCGTCGCCGGGCTTTCCATCTTCACCCAATTTGCGCATACGAATGGCCAAAGGAATATGATCGGAATACTTGTTAATAATATTGCGCAAACGCCAAGTGCTGAGCAGATCCTGGCGTTCTTCCTCGCGCAAATGCAAGACGATTTCGGTGCCGTGACTGGGTAGACTCAGCGTTTCCAGCGTGTAGGTTCCGGTACCGTCTGATTCCCAGCGCACCCCATGTTCCGCCTCCATGCCCGCCCGTCGCGTACTCAAAACGACGCGATCCGCCACAATAAATGCCGAATAAAATCCCACACCAAATTGACCAATGAGCTTGGCATCTTTGCTCTGATCGCCACTCAACCGATCAAAAAACTCGCGAGTTCCAGATTTGGCAATGGTACCGATATTCGCGATGACTTCGTCGCGGTTCATACCAATGCCATTATCCCGAACGGTAATGGTGCCGGCATCCGCATCGAAGTCCACTTCGACCTGCAGTTCACCCTCACCCGTCATGAGCGCGGAATCGGCTAAAGACTCAAAGCGCAATTTATCGCAGGCATCGGAGGCGTTGGAGATTAGTTCGCGGAGAAAAATTTCTTTGTTAGAGTACAGAGAATGAATCATCAATTGTAATAATTGATTGATCTCTGTCTGAAATTCCATGGTTTCTTTGCTGGCAGCCATTGTTGCTCCTCAATGAATGGGGCTCGCTGAACGCGCGAGCCGTTAAAATGGGTAACTGCGAAGTGGTGTCTGCGCTGGCAAAAATCAAGGCCGAAAGCGCGCGTATCGCTTGCGGTTATTCGACGCGGGCCTGAATAATGGGCGAAAAACAGACCGTTGTACCGGTCAACACGGGCCGCGCAACCCCGCCGCCACCTCCCGAAACGCCGCCAGCGCCGCCTCCAAGTGCTCGATGATTTCCTGCTGCAACACATCGGGCGGGGGCAGGTCGTCGAGGTTGTCGAGGCTGTCGTCCTTGAGCCAGAAGAGGTCGAGGCTGGCCTTGTCGCGGGCGATCAGGTCGGCGTAGCTTGAGGGACTCTGGATTTCGTTGACACGCTCGATTTTAAATTCAGAACTAAATTGCAAACGTTAATTCATGCGGTTACTCGGACTTTTAAGACTCAAGTGTATGGCTTTACATCGGTCCAAGTTCATTGGATCATTGTAAGTATGGGAAGTTGACGTTTGAGTAAAGTAAATGTTTTCCAAAATTTACGAGGCTCTGAAAATGGCTCTGTTTTATGGGGCTTTTGCCATATATGATTCAGTGACAACCCTGAGAAAACATTATAACAACTGTAGAAAAGGAATATGCCAAGATGTCCTTTAGATCTGTCGCTACACTCAGTCTGATAACGCTTCTCTCCGGTTGTGCTGTCAGTAACGTGAATACGTTCCCAAGACCACCGGCCCAAGCCGTGCAGAACGCCTCTGTCTTTACGCCACAGGATCGTATCCTGCAATCGTATTTGATGCAGGTGAATCAGGTCGTCGCCGGTCATGTTCGCATGATTCGCGAAAGACAGGAGCGCGTGGCCATGAAAAAGGCAGGGCATCCCGTCGCATTGCCAACTGGAGCTTGTCGTGCCGTGGCGGTAATTTTGGCCAATGGAACCGTGGTGCGGGCAGACCTCGCCCTATGTGCCTCTGAGGCGCTCGGCAAGGTTATGTTGGAAGCCATTCACAATGCTTCCCCTTTGCCACCCACGCCATTTGGCCATAATGCCAGCATCACCATCGGAATCATCGCCCCCGAGCCTACCCCAGGGGAGTAACATTGACTCGCTAGAGGGGGCGCAAATTGTCTACATACAAGCCCTGCGGTAGTGGATGCCCGTACCTCTTAAACGGTTAATCAGCCATTATCCGTTAGCCACCGGTTAGCATCCGAATTTTACCACACGATGTCGTAAAAATTGGTTCCCTAACTCGCTGAAGGAGCCTAAAAATTGCCAGAGATCCCTGCTAAAGCTGACGCATCACCAGTGCTGATTGGCATCAGGAAGTGCAACTTCGCTATCCTGTCACCCAGTTCTCGACGACCAGCCCTGAACCGGCATAGAGATCGAAATCGGCCGTATTGTTGGTCACTAGCGTGACTCTTAGCGATAAAGCATGCGCGGCAATCATGCGGTCAAAGCTGCTCTTTCTGGCAGGGAGCTGCCGGGAGAGCTTTCCAAAGAGGGCCGCTGCATCCACGTCAAAATCCTTGACGGTCAGCCTGCTCAAGAGCGTGGCCATTGCGGACTGGCTGTTATGTACGTCCAGGCCACAACACAACTCAGCCCAAGTGATCGAACTGACCCCAATTTCACCGGGCTTGCAGGCCGCGAACCGCCGTATGACGGTTGCGGGCTGCTCCTTCATAAGGTAGGTGCAAATATTGGTGTCCAGCAAATAGCGCAGTATCACCAAGATCTTTCCGTCTCGACAAACTCTGGGCGCTCGCCGCTGTGCTGCGGGCGCAACGCCGCGAATAGCGCCGGAAGCGATTCGAGCGAGTCTTCTTCAGGTTCCACGATGAGTCTGTTTCCCTCTCGAACCACCACCAATTTGGTCTGCACCATCTCCAGAGGTGATAACGAAACGTTATCACGCCGGTGGGCTGGCGCAATGGCATGCTGTTTAACGCCGCCCCGTCGCCTGGGAAAGAGATCCGCTTTACGACTGGTGTGGCCGTCTGCAATCAGAGGCGCACTTTCGATCTCCATGCCCGTGCTGGAGACATACAGTATGTGGAAACAAAGGACGGATTTATTTCCGCCGTCGGCCACGAGAGCACTGCGGCCTTCCTCACGGAACTGCTGGGGCACAACCCTTGGCTTCTAACTCAACGGTAAAGACGTTGACCGAAGCCGTAAGGTCAGTGCTACAGCCATTCTTGTACCCTATGCTTCTATGAGTGATTTTCACCAAATTACGGGTTGGCTACTTGCAGCAACATCCCGACACGAACCGTTTCGACATACCCATGCGTGCCCTTTATCTTTTCGGGTTACGAATATCCATTCAGGTTCTTTTGTTGAAAGTGTTTTAGTCTCGCTTTCAGCCCAAGTGACGTTTTGGTATTTCTTCCCAACAGGAACCCAAGTGACGGTCAGCGCGTAATCTTTTTTTGCCGTGATAGGTTTCAGGTTTTCGGTCCAAATGTAGTGTGGGAGCATCGGTTGCTCAGACAGGACTTTTGGATTCGTGATGCGACCTTGGAAAACCACGCCATAGACCGGGCTGCTTACATCATAAAACGCTCTTCCGGGAGCCCATAAAGCGTTTTTCCCGACCAATCTTGAGCCTTCCTGCTGCAACTGCCCAGCCGCTGTTTTTTCAGCCCAGAGAATATCCGGGATCATGGCCTGCTTAGCTGCGTTATAGTTCGGGTAATTGCGGGTGGCCGTTATGCTGTCATGATGCCGCCAGTCTTCATAGCCGGGCACAAAGCGTCCGCTGCTGCCACCGCCTAGAGCACTCAAAACCGACAAGGCACCTAAAACGATACTTCCGGTGCCGACCCCTCCGAAATTGCCGTCATTCATAATCTGATCACCGGCAGCAATATCGAGTCCGCCCATAACAAGGCTACCGTGACTATGATGCACCTTATCTGATTGCAGAAAATCTTCTACGTGTCGCATATTTCCGCTAGAAGGGAAAGGCAGATTGGCATACTGATACGCAGCATGGACCGCAAAAAGCGCACCCGGCCCTGACGTTTCGATGATTTGTCCAGCACGGCATTCTCGTTCTGTATTAATGGTGCTGAGTCCGGCAAACGAACATGGACCGCCGATACCGCCCATGTCGGGCTTGTATAAAACTTTTGAAAGGTAAGAATGACCATCAGCCTTCGCAACGTGATTGAAGTGCGGCCCCGGCATGCCGCAACCCGCAGCTAATGAAAAAAATAAGAGCGGAATCGATTTTTTTAGGATTTTAATCATCCTGAATTATCCTTGAGTTGGAGCTGGCGTTGTTGCAGACAATGCTTTATTAGCGTCTTGCAAAATGTGCTGAATGGCCGTGTTCTGCTCAGAAAGATAGAGCATGACGGCTTTTGAATCGGATTTGCCGTGCTCAAAGACCTGATCCTCTGCACCGGTAATATGTTTTTTGATGGCTATCGGGTAAGTCTTTTTCAGGATCACCCGATTTTCATCCGTGATCGTAACCACATCCGCCATGTGACCGATCACCTCATAATATTTAGGCGTAAACATGCCAACAATCGGGATCAAAGACATACCAACAGAGCGCCCTAAATTATAGTCCAGCAAGAACATATATCGATGATTTCCAGTCGCGATCATATGCGTATGAATAGTAATATCGGCAGGTGAGCTGGTAACTACCTTGGCACCTTCCTGAAGGAGCGCCTCTTTCATAAAATCGTTGTAATTATTCACGGTTGGCTTTGATGCTAGCGTGACGTTTCTGCATGCCTTGGTAAACTCTGTCAAGCATTCGGGATCATTGAACTGATCACCAGCGGTTGTCGTTATAAGCGCGACGGTTTTGTTTTTGAATGCGGAGTTTTGGAGTGCTGGGCCTGTATATGTAACTTTAGGCAAGGATGCCGCGCACCCGGAAAGGATGGAAGCCACGGCCAGAAATAAGGTAGTGCGAAGTGCTGCTTTGCGGTTCATAGCGTCTCTCTATTATGGATTGTCTTGATTTGATTGGAGCATAACCGGAGGTTGATCTTTCGCCAAGCTTTCGACAGTACGCCGGTTGAACTGACACGAGACGTTTTGAAGTTTTTAGATGGATTGCCGCCCAAGCCATTTAAGCAGGTGGCCGCTTCGATGTTGGACCTGCTTCGGAATCCAGAACCCCATGACGCCCGCCCTCTGA
>Ga0172382_10005242_pt1 | contig 19444 bp, 18 predicted proteins | sample Leawel138RmetaG_FD_122245 | JGI IMG/M metagenome (GOLD analysis project Ga0172382, IMG submission 122245) | Leachate microbial communities from a municipal landfill in Southern Ontario, Canada - Leachate well 138R metaG | ecosystem: Engineered > Solid waste > Landfill > Unclassified | place...
ATCGGACGGCATATGGAAGGCAGAGGTATGCGGATATGGATCTGTTTCAATGCCCCGAAGGGCTGAATTCATTTTCTATCAGGTTATGAGTATTTGGGATTCAGATCAAGTTGTGTCATGGCAAGAGTTTCAATGCCCCGAAGGGCTGAATTCATTTTCTATCATGCTATTCTCATGGGGTATGGCTTCAATGTTCGTGTGTTTCAATGCCCCGAAGGGCTGAATTCATTTTCTATCGGACGGCATATGGAAGGCAGAGGTATGCGGATATGGATCTGTTTCAATGCCCCGAAGGGCTGAATTCATTTTCTATCAGGATGTTAATACATTCTATCCTCGTAATAATAAGCTGTTTCAATGCCCCGAAGGGCTGAATTCATTTTCTATCGCGCGCCAGTGATGATCGCGTGCCCGGAGTGCGGTGGGTTTCAATGCCCCGAAGGGCTGAATTCATTTTCTATCGAAATACGTTGTCTCCGTCTCGCACGGTGATGCGTATCGGTTTCAATGCCCCGAAGGGCTGAATTCATTTTCTATCATACCCCCCAGGGGGGAAGGGTGGTACAAAATATAAATGGTTTCAATGCCCCGAAGGGCTGAATTCATTTTCTATCTCTCACATACAGAGAGCTAATAGAGTCCGCTAAAGCGTTTCAATGCCCCGAAGGGCTGAATTCATTTTCTATCGGCCGGCTCAAAAGGTCGGTCTGGTACTGCCACGGAAAGGTTTCAATGCCCCGAAGGGCTGAATTCATTTTCTATCCGGGGATAAATCCCGCACCATCACCAAAAGCGCTCGTAAAGCGTTTCAATGCCCCGAAGGGCTGAATTCATTTTCTATCCCAAACACAAAGTAGAGGCGTTTCACGTGCCTGGGCACAGTTTCAATGCCCCGAAGGGCTGAATTCATTTTCTATCTATCCGGATACTTGGGCGCAAAGCCCGAGCTCCGCTTCGTTTCAATGCCCCGAAGGGCTGAATTCATTTTCTATCAAGGTCTATCCTCTATTCGATCGAGAATGAGGACTGCGCGTTTCAATGCCCCGAAGGGCTGAATTCATTTTCTATCGCTCCAGAGCCTCCCCATTCTCCTATGGGTGGTAGAGGATGGGTTTCAATGCCCCGAAGGGCTGAATTCATTTTCTATCGCTTTCTCGGCGCTCATGCTGAGCTGCTTGCACATCGTTTCAATGCCCCGAAGGGCTGAATTCATTTTCTATCTGCAAGATCTACGGTTATTATAGCATACTTTTTTGATGTCAACCCATATATGGCATTAATATCGCATTCCGGGCGACTCATTCTATATAAAAAACGCCGAGTCGCCCGGAAATTTTGTGAGTTGACACCCATATACGGGGGATAAAAACTATTTCTGCCCCAATATATGGGGGTAAGGACGAAATATTTCCGGGTGACTCGAATTCCCTCACAACCCCCCGAGTCGCCCGGAATTTTCTCGAAAACAGGGCCTGTTTCAAACAATGAACACATCCTTTTCCGCCAAAATCTCTACCCGACCCATCATTTCCGCCTTGCGCTTACACCTTTTACACAACCGATCATACCGCACATGATCCCCTTTTGGGCGATTCAGTATTTAACCGATATATTCATCTCGATCCTTTCTTTATTGGTCAAGTCGAATCCGATCAATAATGCTTCAACCTCCGAAGGCTTTATTCAATATGTGACAAATAACACCCCAAAAATGGCCCGCTGCCCGCTTCGCAGTCCCCGAGCGCAGGCGCTCTAATACCCTTGCAGGGCACACGGAATGCTTCGCGAAGCGGGATCAGCTAAATCTGCCGCTTGCGGCAAGAATTCCCCTTAAACTCGCCGCTTTTGACGGATTGAATTCTCCCTTGTTCCCTGCTATCATATAGCCATAACAGAACAAACGTTCTATTTATGAACGGCCCGGGTGACCCAAGCCCTGACCTTTCCTCTTTATAGCGCTTTGCGAGGCGCCCGGACCGTTCTCTTCCAGCCGGAAGATATTTTAGACCTGGAGGTTTTTTCACCTGATGACGAGCAAAGCACAACCTGGCGACCCGTCTGACTTTTACAGCCACCACTATACCCGCGCCGAACTGGCCGACCTGGACCGCGCCCTGGGCGATTCCCTGCGCGGAGAGATCGGCATGCTGCGCACGGTGATGCGGCGCTTTTTTGAGCGCGTCAGCCAGGAGGCTGATGACAGCAAAGCCCTGGCGGAGGCGCTGCGTGTTCTGGGGTTGAGTGTAACCCGCCTGGCGCGGGTTATCCAGGCAGAGCGGCAATTGCAGACTGGTGGGGCGGATGATTTGGGCGATGCGCTGACCCGCAGTATGGCTGCCGTTCTGGAAGAGCTGCGCGGCGCCACCGCCGGCGAGCGGGGGTCGCATGGATGAACGGCTGTATGCATTGCTGACCGAGCAAATGAAGCACGCTACCGACTTGCTCTCGGCGCAGATTCAATCGCTGGAGGCGAAGGTGGTGTACCAGACCGATTTGTTCCATCAACGCCTGACGCTGCTGGAGGAGTGCATGCGCGACCATGAGATGCGCCTACGAGCAGCCACCGAGGGCGTGACGCAGTTCAAACTCTTTTCCGGGCTGGCTTCGGGCAGCTCGGGCTTGATGTCGCTGGTGGCGTTGATCAAGGCTTTTTTAGGAGGTTAGCTTGGCTGAATTGGATCCCCGGTTGCAGATTTTGGCTCGAGACGTGGTTCACTTTGCAAGCTATACCAGCGGACTGCAGTTGCGCAGCTACCAGGTCGATGTGGCGCGGGCTGTGGTGCGCTCGGTGATCGAGGGCCTGGGACTGACCTTCGTGGTGATCCTGCCGCGCCAGTCGGGTAAGAACGAGCTCCAGGCGCAGTTACAGGCCTATCTGCTGACGCTGTTTTCGTGTCAGCGTTCCGGGATGGTGCAGGTTTCTCCGACGTGGAAGCCGCAGGCTGCCAATGCCATGTCCCGGCTGGAGGCGGTGCTGAACGCCAATGTCGTCATCAAAGACCGCTGGAAAAAGCATCACGGGCATATCTACCAGGTGGAAGGGGCGCGGCTGACTTTTCTATCGGGTTCACCCACGTCCAATATCGTTGGCGCCACGGCTGATCTGCTGCTCTCGATCGATGAAGCTCAGGATATCCAGACCGACAAATTCGATAAGGAAATCGCGCCGATGGCGGCCTCCACGCATGCCACGCGGGTATTGTGGGGCACCGCCTGGACGGCGAACACACTGCTTTCGCGGGAGGAAGCCGCCGCGCTGGAATCACAGAAGCAGGACGGCATCCAACGTGTTTGGAGGCTGGATTGCGCCGATGTGGCCCGCGAGGTGCCCGCTTACGGCAGGTTCGTAGCCGAGCAGGTGGGGCGGTTGGGGCGCAATCACCCCATGGTGCGCACCCAGTATTATTCCGAGGATCTCGACGCCGAGGGCGGGTTGTTTTCGCCCGAGCGGATGGCTTTGCTGCGGGGAGCGCACCCGCCCCAGTTGACCGCCCGCCCCGGGCAGTTGTACGTAATGACGCTGGACCTGGCCGGCGAGGATGAGGGGGGCGGATTGGGCGAGATTTTGCGGGTCACGAGCGCTCGCGATGCTACCGCGCTGACGATTGCGCAGGTGGACCTGACGACGATGGTCAACACGGATTGTCCCCTGCCGACCTACCGGATCGTCCACCGGCGGTTGTGGGTGGGAGTGAAGCACAGCAGCCTGTTCATTGAGATCACGCGCCTGGCTGCGGACTGGTCGATCCGATACCTGGTGTGCGATGCAACCGGCGTGGGCGCGGGGCTGACGTCATTCCTCATCCAGGTGCTGGGAGCACGGGTGATTCCCTTCACCTTCAGCAGTAAGACCAAATCCGACCTTGGCTGGGCGTTCCTGGCACTGATCGACAGCGGTCGCCTGCAGGATCACACACCCGCTGCAGAGGGTCCCGATGCATTAAATGAACTGCAGGCGCTGTTTTTCAACCAGTTAGCGCACTGCCAGTATGAGATCCAGACCGGACCCGACAAACGCATCCGCTGGGGTGTTCCTGATGGCACCCGCAACCTGGTCTCAGGCGAACTGGTGCATGACGACCTGGTCGTCTCGGCTGCACTGCTGAGCGCACTGGACCGGCAAGCCTGGTCAGTTCCCGGGACGACGGCTATCGTCCACGCAACGGATCCCCTCGATGAGATGAAAGGTTTTTAAAGAATGTCGTTGACCGCCACTGCAATAAACCCCGCTCTGGATGCTGCCCTGACCGTGGACCAGGCTCTGCTTGCACTTCCTGGAGACGAGGATTCGCCTGATTCACAGCTCCCTTTTGGTATTGATCTTTCCCGTTATAACACCTCCGAAGATGGCAAAAAGCGCGTCAACTTTGATGCCATCCAAACCCATTCCCCCTTTGTTGCCTTTATCGGCATCCGTGCCGGTATCTCCTGGGGCTATCAAGACCCCTGGTTTAATGATTATTTCACCGAAGCACAGCGCATCAACCGCATCCGCTTCCCCTATCACGTCCTTTATCCTGGCGAAGATGCCCCCCGTCAAATGGATAATTTCTTTCGCATCCTGGGCGATATTAACCTCGATACCAACCCCCTGGTCCTCGATCTTGAACTCGACCACGGGCAAACCGTCTCCAAAATCACCCAAACAACCATCAACTGCATCAATATCATCTATCGCCGTACCAATCGCATCCCCTTTATTTATTCCCGTGCCCTCTGGGTTAATCGCTTCCTCATGGTAAGCGCACTCCCCCCCGTCCATTGGTGGCTCGCGCAATACCGCTTCTCGCTCCCCTTCCCCCTCTACACCCCCGAATATAACCCGCCCCCATCCCTTCCCATCGGGGTTAACACCTGGCACATTCACCAAACTTCCCAGCGCGGCAAGTCCATTGGCGCCCCTGCCCTGTATTACATGGACTACAACCGCTTTAACGGCTCCATTCACGACCTTACCAATTTCATTTATGGCGCAGCCCAGCCCGTCCCCATCACCTGCCCGGTCGATAACCTCCCCTGCACCGGCGATAAAACCGTAATGCCTGAAGCCGAAGTTAACACGCACCGCACACAATTAAACTTAACCCCCTCCTGGCTCATCCACAAACAAAATCTCTCTCTTCTACCATCTATCAACCACCAGCCATCAGCTACAAGCCACCAGCCACCAGCTACCAGCTAAGGTACACTATGCCTAATCCTTTCTCTCGCTTCTTCTCCCAACTTTTCTCCAATAATGGGCACACAACCACCAGGGAAGCCCTGGCAGTCCCCGAAAATGATAATACCTTCTTCATCGGCTCCCGCCGTTTCGATGAAACCGACCGCGACCGCCTGGAATACAACCGTTACGATGTTTTCCAACAGTGCTTCGAAGCCTGGCGCGATTCCCCCCTGGCCCGCCGCATTGTTGAATTAACGTCCCAGTATGTGGTCGGGAACGGCTTTGATATCAAGTGCTCCGACCTCAAAACCAAAGCCTTTGTTGATCAATTCTGGTCCCATCCCCTCAACCGTATGCCTTCCCGCATCGTGGAACTCTGCGATGAACTCACCCGCACCGGCAACCTCTTTATCCTGCTCAATACCGATAAAACCGGCATGTCCTTTATCCGCACCATCCCCGCCTCAAACATTGATGCTATAGTCCCCACCCCCAACGATGTTGAGCAGCCCCTCATGTTCATCACTAAAGCCGATGAAAACCTCGAATCCCATACCTACCCCGCCCACAACCCCCACGCCGATTACACCCTCCCCGATGGCCAGTTTATGCAGGTCGTGCTTCATTACGCCATCAACCGCCCCGCCGGTGCCCAGTGGGGCGAGCCCGATATTTCCCCCATCCTTCCCTGGCTCAAACGCTATTCCGCCTGGTTAGAAGATCGCGTCCGCCTCAACCGCTTCCGCAATGCCTTCCTGTACGTGGTTACCGGGTCCTTCGCCTCTGAAGATGCCCGGCAAGCACGCCAGGCAACCCTGGCAGCCAATCCCCCCTCTCCCGGCTCCGTCCTCGTCACCGATGCCTCCGAAACCTGGTCCGTAATCTCTCCCAAACTCGAAGCTCTCGATGCTTCCGCCGATGGCTTGGCGCTCAAAAAATATATTGCTGCTGCCGTGGGCTTGCCCATGCACTTTTTAGCCGAGCCCGAATCCGCCACCCGCACCACCGCCGAAGCAGCAGGCGGCCCCACCTACCGCCGTTTCGAGCAGCGCCAACAGTTCTTTACCTGGTTCCTCTCCGACCTGCTCAAAGTTGTCGTCTCCCGCCGTGCCCAGATCGATTATGCCGTCTCACCCTCCCCCGATCTTCAAATTTCAGGCTCCGATATCTCCGCCCGCGATAATGTCTCTCATTCCATCTCCACCGTTAACATCCTCAACGCCTTCGAACGCCTCTATGATATGGGTTTAATTTCCAGGCGCGAGCTTCTGCGCACCGTCTACCGCTTCGCTGGCGAAGCCGCCGATGTCGATGAGCTGCTCTCCCAGGGCTCCGGGGTCGATGCCCGCGAATCCAAATCCGTTTCAGTTGCCCCCTCTTCAAAAATTGTCGATCCCGAAACTGGAGAACCTAAACCTACTGTCTCTTAATTACTGCTAATCCAAAAAGGAATAGTTTATGCACAAACAATCACCAACCCCCCCCTACCTCACCGCCCACCAGGTCGCCTTCTCCGCCGAAGCCCAGCCCCTGCCCGATGGCAAGTTCCACATCACCTGCATCACCTCTGGCATTGGCAACGGCTGGTCCTTCCCACCCGAAGTACTCCAGGCATCCCTCAACCTCTGGGATAATCTCCCCTGCTTTATCGATCACTCCTGGTTTTCCCAGTCCCTAAAAGACCTGGCAGGGCATGTTGTCGATCCTGTCTGGGATCCCCAATCTTTAGGCATCTCCGCCACCCTTCACCCCCTCGGTAACGCCGGGCAGTTGCTTTCCACCCTCGGCCATGAGGTCCTCAAAGCCAAAAAGCCCCCCAAAATTGGCTTTTCTGCCGATCTTCTCTTCAAAGCCAACGGTAAGCAGGTCACCGAAATTACTAAAGTCCTCTCGCTGGATCTCGTCTACAACCCCGCCCGCGGCGGTGCCTTCCGCGCAGCCCTTCAATCCTGGAACGATGAGGGCTTCAATCTTATAAAAAGGAACAATCACATGAATCAACCCGATGAAAACAACGAACAATTACAACTGAATATTAACCCGCAACTGCAAGCTGAACCAATGCAGCAGGCAGACAAGGTCATGCTCAAAATCTGCTCCAATCTGCTCGAAACCAGCCTGGCAGCCTCCCACCTTCCCAAACCCGTCACCGATAACATCCGCTCCCAGTTCGAAGGTACCATCTTCACGGTCGAAGCCCTCGAATCCGCCATCGATAGCCATCGCACCATGCTCTCCGAGCTGCAAGCTGCCCAATCCGTCCAGGGTCCCCCCCGTATCTCTGGGGTGTTCAACGAAGCCGATAAACTCCAGGCAGCCACCGATGAGCTTTTCGGCCTTGCACGCTCCGAAAAGCTCGCCGCCGTTTCTATCCCCCCCCTCTCTGGCATCCGCGAGCTCTACCTCATGCTCACTGGCGACCGTGAAATGCACGGCGGCTTCCATCCCGACCGCGTCCACCTGGCAACCACCGCCGATTTTACAGGCCTTGTCAAAAACGCCCTCAATAAAATTGTTGCCCAGCAGTGGGAACTTTTAGGCCGTGCCGGTTATGACTGGTGGCAGCACATCACCTCCCAGGAACACTTCACCAGCCTAAACGATATCACCGGCACCCTCATTGGCACCGTGGGCGACCTTCCCGTGGTCGCCGAAGGCGCCGAGTATACCGAACTCCTGGTGGGCGATTCCCCCGAAACCGCGTCCTTCGTCAAATATGGGGGTTATATCCCCCTCACCCTCGAGCTGATCGACCGCGACGAAACCCGTAAGCTCAAAGCCTACGCCCGCGAGCTTGGCTCCGCCGGTTTGCGCAAAATCTCAAAACTCGTGGCCGAAATCTTCACCCAGGCAGGCGGGGTGGGCCCCACCATGGCAGATACAGGCGTTCTTTTCAATGCCACCGCAGTCACCACCGCCGGGGGCCATGCCAACCTGCTCACTACCGCCCTGTCCATCACCGCCTGGGATGCAGTCTGCCAGGCAGTCTACAATCAGCCCATGTTGGTCAAAGCCGCCGCCCCCCTCATCGGCATTGGTCCCAAAATGGCAATCAATCCCAAATTCTGCCTGGTGCCCCGCGCCCTGCAGAACACCGCCTGGCAAATGCTCAAGGGCGATTTTGTCCGTGAAGCCACCTACACCTACGATAACGTCCTCAAAGGCTCCGCCGTTCCCATCACCGTCCCCGAATGGACCGATGCCACCGATTGGGCAGCCGTTTGCGACCCCGCAGTCGCTCCCGCCATTTTCGTGGGTGAACGCTTCGGTATCATGCCCGAAATCTACACCGCAGGCGATGAACTCTCCCCAGCTGTCTTCATGAATGACGAACACCGCCTAAAGGTGCGCCACTTCCTCGCGGTCTGGGTTAACGACTTCAGGCCCCTGCATAAGTCCAATGTTGCTGGCTAATTCTTTAGGTGCTTCCGCGTCCTCCTGCGCGGTTCTCCAAATCGTCCCTCTTATTGCCTGGGCGGAACCACACCGCCCAGGCACACCTGGGCTATTCACTATTCACCCATTCAGTGCGCATCCTCCCCGAGCGCAGCGAGTGGGGCCATTCACAGAAAGGAACTTCCCCCATGGGTTACACTCACTTAACCGACATCTCTCAATTTATCTCCCCCTTTGCCTACGCTAAATCCGCAGGCACCTGGACGCCTACTCTTGACAGTGGTTTAATGCTCGATGTTCGCACCGCGGCTGCCGCGTCCTTTGTCTTAGGCATCCCCATTTGCCTTCCCGGCTCTTCCATCAAACTCCAGGGCGCCAAGCTAATCAGCATCGATGTTTATTATCTTATCGAAACCGCAGCAGGTACCGCCTTCACCACTACCCTCAACCTGGCCACCCTCAAGCCTCATGGGTCAATACCTACAACCGCATCCGTCCCCATCACCCTCGATGCCGATCACAATACCGCCGCCAAATGCTACACAGTCAAAGACCACAAACTCACCTGCAGCATCGATGCCCCCTTCTTCCCTGGCAATAATCAGGCGCTCTACCTCTGCCTCGCAGTCACCGCCGCCGCTTCCACCGAATTTATGAATGTTGGCGCAGTTGCCAATTTCACCCTGAGGCTCTAATCATGGCTAAATTCAAACAGCTTTTCGGTTCCCGTAAGTTCTGGGCAGCCCTCGTGGGCTTAATCATGGTCTTCATCACCCACTACATCCCCGATTTTCCCCTGGCGGAAGATCAAATCCTGTCATTGATCTTGATCCTGGTTTCCTACATCCTGGGCACCGCCCTCGAAGATGGCCTTAGCCGGTTGCAAACCAAAGAATAAACCCAATCCCTGGGGCGGGTCTTTCACAAGCCCGCCCCAGGTGCCCTGTATGCCCACCATTCCCGCTTTTAAAGCATTTCCAGGGCAAAAAGGTCAAATCATATGTCATCTATCAGCTATGCAATCCCCGAGCGCAGCGAGCGGGACCAGCTAAAAAGGATTTTCTCATGCCCCCTACACTCGCATCCATCCGCGACCAGGTCGAAATCAACCTTATGGATACCGCCAACCTCATTTGGTCTACCACCGTTCTTGATGAAGCCCTGCGCGCCGCCCTGCTCGACCTGGGCAGGGTCTACGGCAAAGAACTCACCATCAAAGACCTCGATTCCGCCACCCAAACCAACATCGATGATCAAGACCTCTATGTCCTGGTCAAAGGCGCAGTTGCCCATGCCCTCGTTTTCCGCGCCGTGGGCAGGTTCGAAGAAGATACCCCCGAGCCTCGCGTAATCCCCCACCTGGCAACCCACGCCAACAATGCCTCAATGGAATTTCGCGCCATGCTCAACTTTGTCGATCTTCGTCTCAAACAGTCGTCTAATTCTTCTCCTCATGCCCCCTGGCAGTGGTTCGAAGATGGCGGTTTCTAATGTACCAAATTGCCATCGGTAATTTAAGCCTTTCCCCTGCCTTTACCGTAATTCACGGTGCAGGTATCGCAGCCCCCGCCTTTAAAGCCACCTGCTTTTTCAATTTCACTTCAGGCCCCTTCGTCTCCGAGCATCTCGAAATTGAACTCAAAGGCACTTCCGATCAAATCGAATCCTTTATTGCCGTTCTGATCAATTACTTCCACCTGGGCTCCCTCACGGTCGAAGGCTCCCTCAACGCTCCCCTCGCGCTCCGCTTCCAGCGTCAAGCAGATGGCCCCTATTCCTACGCCTTTCTTCTCTCCCCTTCCCTGGCAGCCAACCCCGGCTCCTATCTCCGCCAATCTCAAGGCTCAAAGCTCATCACCATCCATTACACCCGCCCCAATTACTTCCAGGGGCCTAAAACTCCCCTTCCCGTCTCCGGCTTGGCCGATCCCGAGCCCTTCACCGAAGATTATCCCATCTACAATCACACCTACCCCCCCGATAGCTTCGATTCCACCGTCTCCGTAAATCCCGCCCATTTCTCAACCTCGCTCCCCGCTCCCTTGCGCCTGGAACTCAAGCCCATTAGTGCTGCTTTTAATCTCAACAGTCTGTTTATCGGTCTTCACCACCATAAAACCGATGTTGGTTTATCCCCCTTTTTTTTCCACCATGATACCATCACCGGTGGCGCAGTTCTTGCCGAGCCTTCCGCTATCGCTGGCAATTATCGCTCCATTACCTTCACGTCCCCCACCTGGGAAACCTGCTTCTCCACTACCCTCACTTCTGATGTTCTTACAAAGCTTTCCGCTTTTCCCTACCGCCCTTTTTTGCGCCTGTTTGCCCCCCATGCCTATACCGATCTTTTCTTCAAAGTCACCGTAATTCACGGCATTTCTACCATCCACACCACCGAAGCCGTGTATTCCCCCCCTGGTTATGGCTATGTTCTGCTGCCTTCCCTCAATCTTCCCCCTGGCCCCCTCTTCAAAGAGGCTCCCCCCGCCTCGCTCACCTTCGCCATTCAGGCCTTCCGTGAATCCGGTGCAGCCACCACCATCACTACCGATTATTTAACCCTCTTCCCCATGTCTCCAGGTGCCATCTTCTATGCCTTTTACCCCGTCAAAGCCCTCTTCATCGATGATTCCGCCTTTTCTCGCCACGGCTTCCGTGAATCGCTCCTCACCGGCGAATCCGTTTCCCATTCCCGTATCGGTCCCCCCCTGGTCATCCATCCCCAGCACTTCAACCGTTTATTTTTTGCCTTCTCCAACAATGCAGACCTCATGCCCCCCCTTGCCCTCTCCCAACTTACCGCCTTCTACTATCCCAGGTACGCCCTCTTATGATCGATTTTAATGTCACCTTCCAATCTCGCGACTTCTCCCCCATCCCCCCCTTGCCCCATTCCTTCCAGGTCGAAAAGCTCTCCTGGTCCGCCCAGGGTGGGCCTTCTTCTGCTGTTATTTCCACCCAATCCGCCCCCGAAACCCTCTTCTCCCTGCTCCCCCTCTTGCGCGCACCCGTAATTGTTTCCGATTGTTTTTCTAATCCTGCCTGGTGGGGTTTTGTCAGCCAAATTCATATCACCGTCCACGGCACCCACTACAATCTCTCCATTGATGATCTTTTTAACAAGGTTAAAGTCGTCTATTCCTACATCTCCCCCAATAACATCCACGCCTCCCCCCTGGTAGAAACACCTTTCTCAAATCACCTCGCTTCCCAGTCCGAATATGGGGTCAAAGAAAAGTTCTTGTATCGTACCGGCATTGATGATGATTTTGCCCTTGCCCTTCGCGATACCTTCCTCGAAGCGGCAGCCAAACCCCGCACCTTCTTTGGTCCCTTATCTGGGTCTAATCCTGCTAAAGTGGCTCTTGTCTGCCAGGGATGGTTCCAAACCCTAAGCTGGCGTTTCCATCAAGATCTTACCGGCTTCTACGCCAACCATGGACCCGGCCCCGGCACACAGATCTTTGCCACCGCCACGTCCCAACGCTTCGCACAGCACTTTACTTCCCTCTCAGATGGATCCGTAAAGCACGCCTATTTCCTCATTCGTAAAAACAACTCCCCTGCTGCTAACGTCTATTGCCAAATCACCACCTCCGATGGCGCCAATCCCACAGCCACAGTCCTGGGCGCTTCAGCTAATATCGCTGGATCAACCATTCCCCAGGGATTCACCTGGACAAAGTTCACCTTCGATCCTCCCGTATCCCTCTCAGCCAATACCAATTACTGGGCAGTGATCCGAGCATCCGCCAACCACGCCACCGATAATTTCTCCGCCCGCCTGGATGAAAACCGCAGCTTCAACCAGGTCGGGATGGTCGCCAAGTACTATGATGGCGCCTGGAAGTCCACTACAGCCGTGACCACCGGTTTTACCCCTGTTGCCTATTTCAGAATCGTCACCGTGCAAGATACAGGACAAATTCTCCACAGCATATCCACAGGTTTAGGCCAGTTCTTCACGTCTATCCACACCTTATCCACAGGTGTTCAAGCTTGCCCCTTTAGTGATGACAATCGTACCGCCTTGGAAGAAGTCCAATCATTGATGAATCTGGGGACGGTGAATTTACGCCCCGTTCTATCTCAAGTTGATTCAAACCGTAGGCTCACTTATTTTGAGGCTCCCGACCCCACCTTCCCCACCGTTTCAATGGATACCCAGGGGCGTTTCTTCTCGCCTTCCGGTCAGTTGATCCCCGCGTGGACCCCGCCAATCGGGCAGTATGCCATCCTCTCCGGCTCCGACCATTTCGCACCCCCTTTTGATAATTTCCGCACGCCCAATTACTTTGTTGACAATTACACTTTCTTTAATTCCTGATCCGTGTTATTAAAAGCACCAGGAGATTTGATCGACGGAATTTCCCAGCTCAAGGGTAAAATTGCCGTATGACAGCAGGTACAGAAAAAATATATAAATTCTTGGCGATCGTTTGGTGAGGTGAAGCACTATGGCAAAAGGCACTTATTATTTCACAAAGGACTTTATGTGGGGCACCGCTACGGCAGCGCACCAGGTTGAGGGGCATAACACGAACAATACCTGGTTTGCCTGGGAGAAGGAAGAAGGCCGTATTTTAAATCGTGACCGATCGGGTTTGGCTTGCGATTGGTGGGGCGGACGCTGGCGTGAAGACTTCGATCGCGCCCAGGCGAGCGCACAGAACGCGCACCGATTGTCGATCGAATGGAGCCGCATTCAACCGGCGCCGGACCGCTGGGATGAAAACGCGCTGGATCGTTACCGCGAGATGCTGATCGGTTTGCAAGACCGTAAGATGACGCCGATGGTGACCTTACATCACTTTAGCGAACCTTTATGGGTGGCAGAGATGGGCGGATGGGAGAACGAAGGGATCATCGAGCTGTTTACAAAATTTGTAGAAAAAACAGTCACCGCACTGAAGCCTTACTGCCATTTATGGGTGACGATTAACGAGCCCAATGTATTTGCCTTCAGTGCTTATATCGATGGCGTTTTCCCGCCCGGGAAGCAGGATGTAAAAACTGCGCTGCGTGTGCTGCAACATATGGTCCTGGCACACGCCCGCGCCTACCATGTAATTCACGAACTGCAACCCGAGGCGCGGGTTGGAACTGCGATCAATTACCGGGGTTTCAAACCTGCCAGCCAACTGCCCTGGGATCGCTGGATGACAAAACTTCACCACCACCTGTTCAACGATGTGTTTATTCAGACACTACAAACGGGCGTGTTCAAGGCTCTGGGTAAAAAGCAGAAATTAGACCGGGTTTCCGGAACACAGGATTTTTTGGGTTTGAACTATTACACCTGCGAGCATGTGCGATTTAATCCATTTGCGCCCGACCAGTTTTTTGCGCGGCGCTTTTTCCGACAGGGTTCCCTGCTGAGTGAAACCGGGTTCATCGCGCATGACCCGCAAGGCTTGATTGAGTGTGTGAAGTGGGGTCATCAATTCGGGGTGCCGATGATTATCACTGAAAACGGGGTTGAGGATCGCGAAGATGTGCTGCGCCCGCGTTATCTTGTGGAGCACTTGCACGCCTTGTGGCGGGTGATCAACGACAATTACCCGGTGGAGGGATATTTTTACTGGACGCTGGTGGATAATTTCGAATGGGAACGCGGCTGGTCTCAGCGGTTTGGCCTGTGGGAACTGGACCAGGAGACCCAGGTACGGGTGCGCCGTCCCAGCGCTGAACTTTATGAAGAAATTTGCCGAATCAATGGGATTTCTTCTGAGGTCACAGCCAGGTATGCTCCTGAAGCCATGCAGAGGCTGTTCCCATGAATTAAGTTTAAAAGCTTGCCAGTGCTGGAGAAATCAGAAAAGGTAACCCTTTTCTGTGAACTGCACCTGCATTGTGGCTGAAAGCATGGGCTTCACAATTTATACTCCCGATGCAACTTCAGTTATAATTAACACAGTCATAATTTGGCGACATTATTTTTGATTTTGATTCATAAAGGAGTATTGATGAGAAAGGTTGCAATTATCACGGATAGTACCGCTTATTTGCCGGAATATTTGGTTGATGAATTGGGTATTCACGTTATTCCCCTGACCCTGCTGTGGGGTGAGGACATGTACCGGGATGGGGTCGATATTCGCTCGGAAGAATTTTACGCGCGCCTGGGTGAGGCGAACATTCTCCCCACCACCAGTCAGCCGTCGGTGGGTGAATTTACCAGCCTGTTTTCACGCCTGTTGGACGAGGGCTATGCCGTCCTGGCGATGCTGATTTCGAGCGGGATTTCAGGCACATTTGATTCTGCTCTGCAGGCCCAGGATGCTTTCCCTGGTGCGCCGATAGCGGTCGTTGATTCCCACCTGGTGGCGATGCCACTGGGATTTATGGTGATGAAGGTAGCCCGGGCAGCGCAAGCGGGCGCCAGCCTGGAGGAATGCCAAGCTCTGGCTGAGGCAGTGTACTCCAAAATCGGGGTCTATTTCATGGTTGACGACCTTAAATATCTCCATATGGGTGGTCGCATCAATACAGCCAAACGCTTGCTGGGTTCTGCGCTGGACCTCAAACCGATCATGGAACTCAAGGAAGGTAAAATTGAGCTGGTGGAATCTGTGCGCTCGCGGAAAAAGGCGTTAGCCCGAATGCTGGACCTGGTGGAACGGGATATCGTAGGCAGCAAGGGCGTACGCATCGCGGCTTTTCATGCCGCGGCAGAAGGGGAAGCCCAGGCGCTATTGGCCCAGGCGGTTGAACGTTTTAAGCCGATTGAGACGGTCACCACCTTTGTCAGCCCGGTCATCGGGGCGCATACCGGACCCGGGACTGTCAGCATCGCATACCAGATGGAATAAGGTTAGAGCCAGCCGCGCAGGCTGTAAATGAGCATTCCCAGGTATTCTTTAATCACATTGGTGGTGAGGCTCAGCGCGCTGGCGGTGGGGAAAAGGTTAATCACGAATTCGCCCAGGTTGGGATTAAACGTTGCATGCCAGTTGTGCTCGGTGACGGTAAAGTCCGCTGGGGCTGGGACGACTGTGACCCCCTGTTTTTCAAAAAGCGCTTTGGAGCGAGGCATGTGCTGTGCTGAGGTGACAAGGATGACCTCAGTGACCTTGTTTTCAACCAGGATTTTAGAGGAGTACAGGGCATCTTCGTAGGTGTTCTGAGAATCGGGTTGCTGCCAGATAGCGTCTGCTGGTACGCCCATTAAGATCAGCAACTCGGTCATATCCTCGGCCGGAGTGGAGTTCCTAGCTGAAACGTACCCCAGATTTCCGCCGCTCACCAGGATTACCGGTGCGGTGCCCTGCTGGTAGAGATAGGCTGCATACAGCACCCGGTCGCCGGCGGAATTCACCTCAACCATGGCTCGCGGCGGATCACTTGGTTCAGTTCCGCCGCCCAGCAGAACGATCACTTCTGCAGTGGGGATGTTCTGCAAGGGCAGGTTGCGCCATTCCAGTGAGCGAGCCAAACCAAAGCTGACCCAGCGGTTGCCTGCCAGCCACAGGATGATCAACGTTACGATCATTAACCCGCGCTGTAAACGTTTCCGTTTATTGACGATTAGCGCCAGGATGATGAACAAAGAGATCAAACCCAGGGGGTAGATGAAGAGCGGGAGCAATTTACTGAGGTAAACAAACATGGACAACCTTCCTTGACTTGAAGATCAATGCTTAATAAACAGCCGGGAGATTTTTGCTTCGATTAAATTACGGCGAAAACTGGATCACCTCATTTTCCTGGACGAAAAACACCCATTGATGAACAATATAATAACCATCGGTGCAGGAACCATCCTTAACCCGGGCAAGGATTGCGGTTGAGATGGTTTCAGGAAGCAGATGCGGGTTGAGCCGTACCTCTCCTAAATCGCAGGTTTTTGCGACTGGTATGTCATCTTTTCTGCTGATGATGCCTTCAATTGCGCTGGATGAGGCCGTGATGCGCGGAATATGCCAGCGAGAATAATCATCGGCAAAGGGCGCCTGGGCCAACCGTGTGCCGCCATCATAGTCGCCCTCGATAATGGCTGCGACCGGAGCGCCCTCGGGGTTGGTGTAATTATAAAGTACCTGTTTGCCAGCTTCTGTTTCAGGCCAGACCACATATGGAAGTGCGATGACATTGGGCAAGCCGGCGATCAGGTCTTCCCTGTTGATGGATGTCAGAGCCTGGCGCAGAGCCCGGTCGTTTTCTTCCAGTTGATATTGAATTTCAGATGGAGAGATCTGGTTTAGAAAAGGGTGTTCGTATAAATGGTTCATCGGCAGAGCGCCGTTTTCGATACACCAGGCGATTGCGCGGGCGCGTGCTTCGCGCCAGCCTTCTTTAATGTTGAATGCGCCATTCGAATAGTCGTTTAAATAGCCTTTATCGCCCAGGTTAAAAAATAGGGCTGCTGCGAGATTGAAATCTGGATATTCTTGCGAAAAGGACCATAAGCGACCGAGACCCGAATAGGGGGCGGGGTTACCCGAATCGTCCAGCGATATTTGATCAGCATAAAACAGATCATCAATGGTGATGATCAAAGGTCGCCGGCCTTCCTGCAGGTGGATCACACCCCGCAGCCAGGAATCAAGCGAAACCAGGGAAAAGCCCGCCTCGTACAGGGCGTGTAGGTGCTGGTCGAAGTCGGTCAGGCTGGTTACATAACGCGATGAATAGGCGCCTGCGCTTGGGTCAAAGCGGTGGTACATCAATACGGGCGCACGGGGCAAACTTTCCCACACCGTGGCGATGAGCTGGATGCGCTCTGTTGGGGTTGTGGGTGTAGGGGAGAAGACAGGCAGGGTGGGTACAGACATTGTGGGGGTGCTAACAGGCACTTCCACAATGGGAAGGGTTGGGATACCTCCCGGCGCGCGGGTGGGCATGTGACAACCCGCCAGGATCAATACAAGCAACAAGAGGCAAACTGGCAACGTCCGACGCATACTATTGATTTTACTTTGCTTTTCAATAATCTGAATTCATATAAAAAAGGGATCCTGGGAATGAGCATTCTTGCAGATTCGGTTGAGGGCGTCTTGGGTAATGATCGGGAAAATATCCGTTATAATTGAGCATCGTGCGCTTAATCCATAAGATAGCGTAGAATGATCGGGTTGTTTTACGCTATAAGCCGGATCGCAAGAAGTGACGACCGATCATCGAGGAGTAGGTATGGCCACACCGATGTGGTTTGTTAATTTATTAAAGAAGAGTTTTGGTCTGCGATATTTAGGCGCAGAGATGACCAAATGGCCCCTGATCGGCCGGGTGATGGAGCGCGCTCTTTTTAACGGGCATCACAACGGGGACGCCTTATTCTATCTTCCCAAGGACCGGGTGATCATCAATGAAGCGATTGAAGATCAGAAAAATATCGTTGCCCCTTCTGAAGTGGTAGAACACTTTATTAATGAATCGAAATATATCTTCTTGATGAATGCCTGCATCTGCCGTGAGGCAGCCAATTGTCAGGATTATGATCATAACCTGGGGTGCATCTTCCTGGGTGAGGCTGTCCTGGAAATTAACCCGAAACTGGGTCGCCTGGTGGATAAAGAAACCGCACTGGCTCATCTTGAGCATACCCGCGAGGTCGGACTGGTGCACCTGATCGGCCGGGACAAGATCGACGCGGTCTGGATGGGCGTTAAGCCCTACACCAAGTTGATGACCATTTGTAATTGCTGCCCGTGTTGTTGCTTGTTTCGTTTTCTGCCGCACCTGTCGCCCAAGCTACAACAAAAAATCGAACGTATGCCGGGCGTTGTCGTTGAGGTCACCGATGACTGCGTCGGGTGCGGGGTGTGCGCAGATGGCGTGTGCTTTGTAAATGCAATCACCCTCGAAAACGGGCGCGCCCGGATCAGTGATGATTGCCGGGGGTGCAGCAATTGTGTGGAAGCTTGTCCGCAGGGTGCAATTCGGGTGGTGATTGAGAGCAGTGATTATATTGAAAACGCCATCAGGCGCCTGTCAGAAGCAGTTGACGTAGGGTGAACCGGGCCCAGTACGCCCCCTTCTTTTTGGGCGTTGTGGGGCGGGAAGCTGACCATCAGGTGGATGCAGTTGTTATCCGGCAGGTGATCCATCACCGCGCTGGATTGACACAGCACGCGGTCGGTGTGGAAGGCCGTTTGTCTGTTTCTCACATAATCATCAAGTATCGTCCGAGTCACACCTCCACAAGGTAAGCAGTACGACAAACTTGGGCGCGGTATAATTCGATAGTCCGGAATTAAAATGGAGGTCATATGTTGAACACTGAAGAATCTGTGCTGGTCCTGGTTGATTTCCAAGTGCGGCTGGCAGAGATCGTCCATCGGCGAGAGCTGGTCGTACCCAATGTCCTGCGTTTGATCAAAGGCTGCCAGGCGCTGGGAGTGCCAATTTTGCCCACATTGCAGGTGCCTGAAAAACTGGGTCCCATGCCGCCAGAACTGGTCGAGGTGTTGGGCGATGTGAAGGTGATCTCCAAAGCGGTATTCAGCGCCCTGCGAGAACCTGCTTTCCTACTGGCTTTACGTCAAAGCGGGCGCAACCAGGTGCTGTTGACGGGTATTGAAGCGCATGTGTGCGTATTGCAGACCGGGTTAGACCTGCTGGATGCGGGTTACCAGGTGCACGCCATCAGCGACGGTGTATTTTCGCGCACAGCGGAGAATCAGCAACTGGCGTTGGCGCGCCTGCATGATGCCGGTGCGACGATGAGCAGTGTGGAAATCGCGCTGTTTGAGCTGATCCGCACTTCGACCCATCCGCAATTCAGGACAATTTCCACGCTGATTAAATAATTTGAAGTGGACTGCTGATTTTGCTTGACAATCATCGGAGACAAGGTTAAAATCATTCTCACGCTCAGACAAGGAAGCGTTGCAAGCCGAGTTAGCTCAGTTGGTAGAGCACGCGACTGAAAATTGCGGTGTC
>Ga0172382_10005243_pt1 | contig 19443 bp, 15 predicted proteins | sample Leawel138RmetaG_FD_122245 | JGI IMG/M metagenome (GOLD analysis project Ga0172382, IMG submission 122245) | Leachate microbial communities from a municipal landfill in Southern Ontario, Canada - Leachate well 138R metaG | ecosystem: Engineered > Solid waste > Landfill > Unclassified | place...
AGGTCGGGGTGCTCGCCGGAGAGCTCGAAGAGCAGTTTCATTCCTTATGGTATTGGCCCCGCGGGGCGATAAAGCGGGAGGATGGGGGGAAGACCGGGTGCAGGGCTTTACGGCGGATGTGAGTCTTGCCTGGAGGGTACTCGGATCATGTTCTTGAGACCCTGTGATGCAACCAAAGAACGAAGGGTTCTGGGCAGGTGTATTCAAAAACCTCAAGAAACGAGGGCTCACCGATGTCCAGCGGATATATCGATGGCCTTATATGCATCCGGATGGCGGCGGAGGCTACCTTCCTCGGGCATCTTGGCGGACGTGTCAAATGTACGCTCTCGGGCGGCCCTGAAGGATATCTCAGAGAAACACCAGAAGTAGGTTGTAAATCCCCTAAAGAGACATATAGGGATAGGCAGTGGTTGTAGGAGATCGCTGGCGAACCAAATGCACAGAGGCATCAGAATGCAGCCAATACCGCTCAACGGCTCCCTTTCCGGGCCTATGAGTTACAAAGCGTTTCCGAAACAGCACCGGACGAGGATATAACAGCAAACCTAGTGAAGAGAGCAAATACGGAATTGAAAAGGAGAACAAAAGTTTTTGGAACGTTTTCAAATGAGGAATTACTCCTCTGGCAGGCTGATCCGATCCTGACGAAAATCTACGAGGAATGGGTCTCCGGTAGAGAAGGGATTTGACGATGGAGAAGAAATGATCAGATATAAAGACAGATTTCAACGATTTTATAGAGGATCTGAAACGTTACCCGAATCCACGTTAATATTATTGACTGAAGACTCGGAAGCGGATTCTTAAAATCAGCAATTTTACGTAAGGTACTTATATAGTCATAAAATACAGATTAGTATGCCAGCTATACCATACCTAAAGTCACTTTGCCTCATTGTTTGTCTATTATTCGTATTTTCATGTACCTCTGGTTGCACTCAACAAAAATCTTCTGGAGGAAATATGTATGCTTCGACTGAACAGTCACCCTCCAACACAGAATTATTTCCACAAACAGATAAAGTGCAGGGCAATTCAGGAAGACAAGAGGCTGAATCAAAAAACTACATATATCCTGCATCCCTTGACTCGGGAGCCCGTTTTAGATATGACGACTCATCTCGCCAGAACACATTATCCGTCTACTTTGATGACATAAAGGAAAAATCGTCGTATTCCGCCAAAGGGAAATACGACACAGATTACGAGAATTACATACCGAGGCCTGGATATACATTCATATTTATTGACACAACGGTAACTCACGTAGGACATAAAGGTGATGGAGTTCATTATAAGACACAAACCCCTCAAACGGGTCAATTCACATTGCTCTATAATGGTAAAGAATATAGTCCCAATACTGGTATCACACTGATCAGAGGGTATGGTGAGGCTTACCAGAAAAAAACGCTAGACCGACATGAATCTAATTCCGGATGGCTTGTTTTCGAAGTTCCCTTACCATTCAATTGTAATAGTGCAAGAGTCACTCTGGACCTGGAAGGATCAAATGATCCGTTATGGAAATTGGTTTAAGTTAGAGCATAGATTACAGATCTTATGCTCTATTCTTCTCCTCCGATAGTTACGGTAGAGAGAACTCAATTGTCTGTGAGGTAGATTGTGTCCCATATCGGTTTTTTTGTATCTCCAGTTCAATGGCAACCGTATGTGATCCTGGTGAGATCTGATTTAGAGATATTCGGTGAGAACCAGGTTCATGCAACATCTCCAAGAACTTTCCATCTACGGATACCGTGCAGACCATTGCACGATATGAGTTCTCCATCACAAGATCGACGATCAGATCAATATTTGCTTTAGATACTTCATCGACTCTGGCGGTTATATTTGGGCGAACACGACATCGAGACCAATCAAATGCCACTACTGAGCCGATAAGCAGTGCGATAATAAACGGTATTGCATATAAGAACGTGTTCCTGACGTCAGGCTGAATATCAAGTGCGTTTGGTATACCGTCGTCATCGATGTCACCTGCTAACCGGAAGGATTTTTCTGCAGCCTCAAGTGCTGTGATATATTCGCCCTGTTCAAGTTTTGCTTCTGCAATACCGAGTTCCTCTTTGGCCGCTATAGGGTTATACTTTTCATTTTCCGCGATCTTGGCGCGCGCTTCTGCAATGATCCGGCCTGCGACGGGAGTAAGCTCTACCGAAAGTGAAAGGGGGGCATATGGAATGTCATACGTGTTAGAGAATTCTTCGAACCCCTGTGTCCGGAATAGTAATACATGCTTCCCATGTCCGAACGTCCCATAATAGGGTGTATTGCCAATTACAACTCCATCCAGTAGAATTTCTGCACTAACTGGAGACGAAATTATCGTAGCACTAATATTTTCAGGTATAAGATCTCTTTCCACATGGGCAACTTCACCGATAGTTACTCTGACCCCTGTAGAATCATCTCGATAACCATACTTTTTCAAGATAACGGTATACATACCAGGAGAGATATCCTCAAGAAGAGTTTCTGTTATCCCTGCTTGCGACCCGTCAAGATAGACCGAAGCTCCTTCCGGGTGAGAGAGCACAGCAATAGCGCCCGTCGTTGGTAGAGGCTCAAAGACATGATTAATTCGCGTATCAGCGTTATCGTAAACTACAACATCTGATGAGTAGTCCAGATAACCGTCGAGCTGAAGGAGGATGGTATGCTCACCCACCGGAATGCCCCTCAAGATCGTAGTGGATTTATCTTTATATCTATTATCAACGAATATTGCCGCACCGGTCGGTGTTGTTGTAACAGCAATTGATCCCGTTTTTTGTACTAAATTGTGATGTACAGATGTTGTGGATCCCTCCTTTACTTCGATGACAGTTGTCAATGACCGGTACCCCGGCATCTCAAGGGTAACGTAGTGGATGCCAGGGTAAACATTCTCGATGACCGAATTGGTCTTCATGTTTACTGCATCTCCGTTCAGGAAAATGTCTGCTCCTGAGGGATTCGAACTCACGGATATGCTTGCTGCCTCGCTAATTCCAACAAAGAGGAGGAGGAGGAATATTGCCGGCAGAAGGCGCTGGATCAGATTAGCGTGCCCTCTGGAAGGTCCCCCTGTGCTGCCAGGCATGTTCAGCTTTCTCCCAGTTCTGCTTCAAGAGAAAGGTCTTGGTAAACGGCATAATGACCTCCTTCATTGATGAATACTTCAATAGTGTGAGAAGTGCTGTTCACCGAACCGCCCAGAGGGTTCCACTGATCCGATGTGGAATCCCTCCTTGCAATGCCCATTGTAGAGGTATTCGCTATGTCATTAATGCTGATGCGGAGCAGCGCCGGGGGATTGTACTGGATATCAGGCGGGGAGACATTGAAGGCTTTGGACCCAATCATGCCGTTCGTGACAGTTTGGTTGTCAGACAACCATACTATACCCAGAGAGATGTTCACCGCATGATCCATTGCACCCGTTGCAGTGTGGTTGATGATCAGAGATGCACCGTCAGTATTTATTACTACATCATTACCTTCTGAGGCCCCAAAAATGGTTAGCGCCGGATTGATTCCCACATATCCTGGGACGATAAGGATTACTGATACCCCAATCGCGACTAAGACTATTATTGCTAGATAATGATATAGTTTTAATTCTCTCCTTTTGATCGGTATATGATCGTCGCTATAAATTCTAGGATTTGTTGTCCACTGCGTAGCAACTGGTTGCGGAGGTTTTGGATTAAGAGCGTTATAGATCCTCTTCGCTGCCTGTGAATAATTTGGGCTTAACGGTGAGAACTGAAGGAAATATTTCCCGATATGCTTAGGATCCTTGATAAATATCTCTTCAGTACGCCTATAAAAATCATCCAATTTATCGGAGGGATATTTATCAAGTGTGGCAAAAAATCTTTGAGGATCAAAATCATTGCGTTTAAAGTGTTCTTCAAACCCCCGAATATCACCGTTACTGAGAACATTCTCAATAATATCTTGATCATTCAATGCGATGGAATAACCAAGTTCTCTAAAAAAATTATAGTATTCTGTTCTCTTATCACGACTAGGATCAGACCTGATCATGCTATGGGCAATTATTTCCCTTAGATTGAGTTTGTTTGCAGGAGTATTAAACCCTCTAATAAATTTGCATTTCCTGAATGTTGAACCGATTTCTTCATATATGGCAAACTGTGGCTTTTCATAATGATAATTACCTTCAGATTCTATGGTAATATCGACCGGTGTTTGGGGAGGAAAATTTGGAAGTATCAAAAGATCTTCAGATTTATCTGTTGTCATTGCTACAATGAGACAAAATCCGAGACTAAGTACATCAAAAAGTGCATTAGCGGTTTGATCCATTAGTGAAATCGCCCATGCGAGATCCCTCCATCGCATTTTCACATAGGCCTTCTGACCTACCAGCAGTTTTCCGACAAGGAACAATTTTACTCCTGACAGACTATTCTGCTGATAGCGGGAAGAGTATTGTATAAGATCTTCAGGATTAGATGAAATCCTCTGGGCAAAGCTTTCATCACCCCAGATGGCAAGCAGGTTGTATCCAGCATCCTTTAGGATAGTTGCTCCTGAAGTAAAATAACTGTAGATTGCGCCGGTGAGATCGGTACCAACGTCTTCATAGGGGATATTCTCAATGTAAATGCGGGTGTCAGGACGTTGCTGGGACTTCTGCACATCCCATGATGCACCCAGCGTGATTCCATCGTGGTCTGACCTAAAAAAGAATCCTGCGTTGCCTTCACCAATTTTAATGGCAAGGCCACTCTCTTTTGTTAAAGTCCCTTCCTCAACCTCTCCAGTTGTGGTATAGAGTCCGAATTGCTTTGGCATTTATATCACCTTCAAATCGACTACATCGCAAACCGGAACAGTTGGGAAAAGCCCCATGGTGCTAATTCGCGAGGAGCCGGGTTTTCATCATCGGTCTTATCAGTCGGTTCCAACGTCGGGTCGACGCTTATAGACAGAAAATGAACGGAGATATCGTTCATCATGTTGATAAGGTTGCGGAAGACAAGAGTTTCATTAAGCAAAGAGAAGATCTTGTTTTCGAGAACATACGCCGCCTTCGACTGCTCTTCAATATCAGACAACCTATCGCTGTGTGTCAGCATAAGGGTGCCTTTTAGTTCGTTTGACCTCCGCAAAATCAGATCGGTCTTCGTGACGACAAGTGCATATTTCTTATTTCCACTAAACATTCTGGACAAATAGTTTCTTTCAATATCCATGAGGGTCTTGATGTACTCACCGAACTCACGCGAGAGCTGACCGGCACCCTTCGAAGGGTCTGATGCCTTTTCTCCATCTATAAGAAAAATGATTTTACCCGCCTTCATAAGGTGATGGTAGAGTGTCGAGATAATTATGCTCCGGGTGAACTCCATGTCAGCGAGGTAATCTATATGCTGCTCCTTGATAAACTCAATAAATTGGAAGCTACCAGCATTCTTTTTTAATTGCTCTTCGGGCATTTCTAACGCTTTGCTCAAATATGCAATAGCAGCAAGATATTCCCTCTGGTTGAGCCTATCAAAGTACTCTCCGGCATAATCGACAAGCGTCAATGAAACCGGGATTATTCCATATTTCTTACCCTTGAGTTCATACATTGCCATATGGTAATTAAACGTCCGTGTTACAATTTTCTTGTCCTGAATTGTGGCATACAGATTGGCGAGCCGAAGATTTTTCTCATCTTCGGGATCGCCTGAAAGGATAACTTCGCGTGAAGGAAAACCGCCAAAGTGACTTGAAGTGTAGTAATGAAGTCCGAGAAGAAAATATGTCTTTCCTGATTTTCGTGGGCCAAAGACAAAGATATTCGAGTTTTTCACGCCAACGATTGAATACATCAAAAGCAGGAAAAATATGCACGTAACGATAATTCCAACACCATAAAAGAATGCATTTTGCGTAGTAACCATTGTGGCCTCTGCCGTTGTCAGTTCACTGGTAGAATAACTTTTTATGAAAAAGCCAAACAGAAGATACCCAACAATAACGAGAAACGAGATACTCATAAGAATTTTTGCAGACGTTGCAAGGATATCAAAGCGATTCCGGATAATTACTCCAGATGTCAACACAACACCAAGGAGTGCTCCAAAAAGCAGTGCATCAGGAATAATTCGATTCTGATTGAGGAAATGGTATGCTATCACTGAGATGGCTAAGAGAAAAATAATCCCGTTTACGCGTGAATCCTCAGAAAATAACATGCCCACGGCAATCAGGAGAAACATCCCCAATATAATGTCAATAAGTACCGTCACCTCAAATGGAGCAATCATAAACCAATAAACTTCAAAAAGGTTTATAAAGAGGAGAGAGATTGTTAATCCCATAATTATTGCCCCAAAAAAGATTATTTGTCTTTTTTTATTGTTTATGATCATCTTTTTGCAACCTCTCGGACATTCTTTATCTCATAGAGCTGCAATATCTGCTCGCGCGCCAGTTGTTTTTGTGAATCATCACCCGCTTCACGCATCGCTATAGATGCCGCTTCGGCCAAGGGGAGTTTCTGATTCCGAACAACATAGGAACCGTCCTGCAAGCCCATTACATGATGCAAGATGTTATTCTTGCTCTTTTCATATTTTTCCCAGTATCCTCCCCCGCCAGTCAAGGGGGAGATATTATCCAGGAAAGCCGCTGCGGTAAAGAACGTTAAGGAGATCTCCCAAGGCCTCGTGTAGTTGTGAGTATTAATCTTGGCATTGTTCTTAAACTTTAGATCGAGCGTATCAGCCATGTAGTCTTTAAAGTCTTCAATCGAGTTATCGACCAGAGTGGACATAGCATGGGATCGTGATGCAACCACGAGAGCTGATTTTTCAAAATTCCATCGTTCCGTCTTAAAATCAATTGAGAAGTTCGTGACCCCAAGTTTCTTGGGCTCTATTAGATCTTTAAACTTCCATTTGACAAGTCGGAAGAGTTCATTCAGTTCTTCTTTTCCCTCGTTATTCAACTCCAGACTGCCCATATCCGTTCCCGTTGCAATGAGCGGGAGGACGTTTGGATTTATCTCTCCAAACCGTGTCTGGAACAGCCCCTCAACAGTAGAATGGCCCCGCTCTCTCCTCTCACTAATATTACGAATGCAGTCGTCAAATATGGTAAGGTGATCGCTATAGAATTTTCTTTCTGCCGAAGTGTTCTGAACCAGATCATCAATCATTTTTAGAAATGCGATCTGATCGCTCTGAAGTCTTCTTTCCTGCTCCATCTTCTCAATATCAGATGTAATTTCTGCAACCCGTTTCCCAGATCCATTTCGGGATATAACGATATCTGTAAGTGCTTCCTTTAATGATACAGAGGCATTCTGGACATCAACCTGCTGCATAGCCGAAGCAAGTGTCGTAGACTCTTCTACTGTTAGCCCAAATGTCGATTGGAGCGGCCCAAGAACATTTGTTTCCAGATCTGTTTCCAGATTTCGGAGAAAATCCCTTGACACAAAACCTGGTGATACCTGAATTTCTAGAGGATCAACCCTAAGTATTTTATCTCGTCGTGATTCAATAGTCCGATTTATACTGTCTTCTGCAGCGTTCCGCTCATGCACAAGCCTATCCCTGGGAATCTTAGCTCCAAGGATCCTATCAAAAAAGCCACGCTTATCCGAGAGCTCAATGAGGTATTTATTGTAGTAATAGAGGGCCTCATCTCTCGCCAGTCGCTTAAGGTAGTCCAGGTCCTCCCCTGACGCCTTTGCGAGGGTTTCGATCTCGCCCTCAATCTTCCCTAATTGGACATACGTCAACCACTCGTCCCTTTTAAAGAGTTTAGGTTTATCTTTTGTGGAACCTGCTTTTGCAAGCTCGTTCCGCATTTTATCAATAAGCAACCCAAATCTTTCAATTACTGCATGTTCCTCCGATTCAATGGTTCGAATTGTACCTTTCCTAGATATAATGTCCTTAATTAAGGGAATGAGGGAATTGCACTCAAGGCTAATCCGTTCAACAGTCTGGTTTCTTTCTTGATCGATCCTTGTCAGTTCGGATTTCTGCTTCAGGATTTTATCATCTAGTTCTGCGATACGATGGGTGTTTGAAGAGATGCGGGATGTAATCTCGTTGTTCATTGCTGCCAGATTGGTTTCGGCGCGGGTGATCTTCTGAAATGCCTGTTTTGCTGTTTGGTATTCTTGGCTCCTTATGGAGAGAAGCTTTTTCTGTAGTACTGCAAATTGTTCGAGTTGTGCTAGAGCTTCGGTAACATTGCTGTGAAGGTTACGATCGAGTTCATTCTCAAACGTATCCATCCCGGTCAGCAAAAATCTCCGCAAACGGGAAAGATAATCAATTAAGTTATCATAGGTCTCGATATCGTCAAGATTTTGCAAATCTTCCGGAAAGTTGTTTTTGATATACGAATTAATCTCAGCCGTCGTCTGGAAGTTAAGATCTTTTGCAATCTCGTTATCCCACGTAGTTTTGATCCTCTCTGCCTCACGTTTCAGGAAATTGATATCATCCCGTGTGATTTCCGGAACCGTATCTAGAAAATGCATGCTTGGAAAGAGCTGATCTGCTTGCCCAAGAAACTCCGATACCTCTTCAACCAATTTTTTTCTGCTGGATGAGAGGAATTCCAACTCACGGATTAACCTCTCAAATTCCATTTTGAGTTCCATGAGCTCTTCAACTGGATACTCAATGATGTGGGAATCAGCAACAATAAAACCCGAGTAGTCTTTTTTTGCATCCGCAATCGCAGAGATATCAGCGGTTGGAAGGTAGAGGGAATTGATGAGGAGATAGGGGAATGCATTGTCGAACTCCATAACCTCTTTTCTTCGATGACCTCCTTCAACATACCCAGTCGGACTGAGTGAGGTGAGAACGACATAATTAAAGAGTTTTTCTTCCATCAAATTCAAATATTCGATCTCGGTGAGTGCGATTGCCGCATTGAGCTGTTCTTTCTCGGGCTCGCCCATTGCAGGCAAAACACCAAATAGCCAGATCTTTGTTTCTCCTCCCCGTTTTCCTTTTATATATCGGGCGAGATCGATAAACATTCCTGAACCAGTGCCACCGCCAAGACCTACGATGATAACCACCGGACCATTACCAGAGAAAGATGGAAACTTCTCTCCACCCTGGGTAATCGCCTTATAAAAAACCGCTTTTGAGATTGCGCGCCTTCTATGGACCCCTCCTCCGAAATCATCAGAAATGTTGCTATCCACACGTTTCAGATCACTATACTCAAAGCCGTTCTCTGGATCGTTCATCCACCAGAACTTTACACTAGGTTCTGTGTTCCGGTTTTTAATCTGCTCTCTCACATCTGAACCGGTGAGTGATGAGATACGTTTAACATCGGCAAAACCCGGGAGGAAGAAATAGTCAATATCCACCTTTCCATCTATCCCATCTTGAGTCTTGCGGATTCTGTCAACTTTCTCCATTACTGCAGTGCAAAGGGCTTCATCATCACTTTTCTGGTTAGAATCTGTATCCATTGTGTATAGCCAAAGGTGTCTTCCACCCAGCAGGTACTCTCTGAGAAACCAATCATGATCGCAAAGATGGGACAGCATCTTCTTTCCGCATCCACCTATTGCAACAACAGTCAGCTCTGGCGGCATCTGAAATGACATAAGCATATCCTCCTAATACTCCGTTATTCCGGGCTCCAACTCCTCTTTCCTCTGACATAATACCCAACTGCAGCTGCAATGATGGCCACAGCAGCGAGAGCGGCACCGACCAACGGTATCGGTACACCGGAATCTTTAGGCTTTTCTGCATAATCAAGCAGCATTTTGGATTCTCTTACCAGACCAAGGCCGTACATTTTGGAGATAATGCCCCGAAGTTCAATATCCTGTACTTCATTTACTCGCTGAGTGAATGTTTCATCCTCTGGAATGATAATATCAAAAGTCTTCGTAACTGCGGTCCCTACGGGGAGACCTTTGTCATCAAGTGCCTGAAGGCGATAGTAGGTGAACCCGGTCGTCCTGTTGGGCATTTTTGTGATGACGAGTCCATTGTATTGCGTTACCTCAGTAAGAACCGGCACGTTTCCCGTAACCTGGACACGTACCGGACTGCTCCAGTCTCCAAGAGCTTTCAATTCCAGATGCTGTTCCTTGAAGGCACTCTCTCCACCGGAAAACTCCCACTGGTCGCTGCTAGAAATATTCCATAGAGTATTCCCCATCCCGGGGATCAGATCTGTTTCAAGCTCCACAATCGCAGTCTGCCGCGGTAAGCTGCTTATCTCAATGACATAATAGATTGGCTCTCCTTCGTTAATCGAATCCGGAAAGGATCCGTTTACTAAAGTCACTTGAATGGCGCTTGTTGCTGTAGGAATAAGCAGCAGGATAAATAATGAGATTAGACATACGCGAATTGTAAATGCTCTACTCATACGGCAACTTTCAATAAACGAAGTTATATAAATTGCGATTTGTTTTTTTCTTCTCCCCCTCATGCGTAAAAATTTTTTCGTTGCAACTGCTGTGTTGTATAAATATTGAAGATTATTGCCGCTTGTCTCAATTGTTTACCCATGACCATGACCCTTGGAACCCTTATTGAAATGCTTTATGAAGGTGCGAAAATTATGCTTCTTTGGACACTAAGTTACTATATCTCCTTTTTCATTATCGTATGAGACTTGTACAACACAGAGCACAATATTGCAAGCGTTCCCCTTGGACCTTCTTGCTGTGGCTTTGATCAGGCCACCGTAGGCCACCAACATTGTAAACATTCACTTTCACCTGAATCTCGCGAACATGTCTTCCCAGAGGTTGCGCGCGCTTCTTACCCGAAGACCCGTTTGAAACAGAAGAGATTTCCTTTGACTTTCCATCGCATCCTGTAGTCGACTATCCGTGACCACATCTGATGTCCGCTCACTCTGATGCGGTTCCTCTGACACACATGGTATGATAGAGTGACCTGGTTGAGCGGGTTACTGTGTCGGTTCTCACGCCTTGAACACGGTATGGATACCCCGTTTCTCAAGTCTTTTTAAATCGAAACCAATGGTAGATCGATCAGCGGATCGGCTGATCACAGGGGGCAATACAATGAACAATAGTTGAAATGGACGGGATTCCAACCCAGAGTGAAAAGTCCCGGCCTGAGCTGATAGCAAAAGAGTTCAGAAATCAGACCGTGGAGTGAGGGCCTCCCCCTCACTTCACCGACTCTTTCATCTTATCTACGACGTCCTGAAAGAAGCCCTTGCCCTTCTTTGCGCCCTTTGCGGAGGGTTTGTGCCCCTCGATCTCGAGCAGGCGCAGGTAGAGTTCGCGCTCCTCCTCCGTTAGGCGTTCGGGCACGACGATCCGCACCCGGACCAGCATATCGCCGGGCCTCGTCTGCCACCGCACGCCCTCGCCACGTATCTTCAGCCCGGTGTCGTGCTGCACGCCGGCCGGGACATCCAGGACGACCGTGCGCCCGTCGATCGTCTTCACCTCGACCTCGGAGCCGAGCGCCGCCTGGGCGGGGGTGATGTTGATTCCCGTCTCGAGATCGTCGCCCCGCCGGGTGAACGACCGGTGTGGAGTAACGCTGATCTCGATGTAGAGATCCCCCGGCGGCGCACCATACTCTCCGGCGTCCCCGTAGCCCTCCATCCGGAGGCGCATCCCGGTATCCACGCCCGGCGGAACCTTGACCTTCACCGTCTGGCGGGCACGCCGATGCCCGGTCCCGCCGCAGGCCTTACACCGGGTCTCCGGAACTCTCCCCCGGCCGCTGCAGGTTGTACAGGTGCTCATCCGGACGAAGTTCCCGAAGATCGACTGGCTCATCTGCCGCATCTGGCCGCTGCCGCCGCAGGTCGGACAGGTGGTGGTCTTCTTCGTCTCGCTCCCCGACCCGTCGCATTCGGGGCAGGGCTCGACGTGGTCGACGCCGACCTCTTTTTCAGTTCCGAACGCCGCTTCCTCGAGCGTGATGCGCATCCTCATCAGGAGGTCGGCGCCGGGGCGCGGACCGGCATGCTGCCGGCCCCCGCCGCCGAAAAACGTCTCGAATATATCCCCGAACCCGGAGAAATCGGCGCTGAACCCGCCGGAGTAGCCTCCTCCACCGGCATACGACCCCTTCGACGCGTTGCTGTATGCTTCGTGCCCCATATTGTCATACTGGGCACGCTTCTGCGCATCGGAGAGGACACTGTAAGCCTCGTTGATCTTCTTGAACCGCTCCTCGGCCCCCTCCTCCTTGCAGACGTCGGGATGGTATTTCCTCGCCAGGTTCCGGTAGGCTTTTTTGATCTCCTTCTCGTCGGCGCCTCGCGGAACACCGAGGATATCATAGTAGCTGTCCGGACCCATCGACCTCACTCTTTGACTTCGTAATCAGCATCGACGACAGTATCATCCTTCTTTGCGGCCCCCTCCGCCTGCTGTTGAGCGGCGGCCTGCTGCTGTGCCTGCTGGTACATCTTTGCCGTGACCGCATATACGGCTTCGGTCAGGAGATCCATCTTCTGCTTGACGGCCTCAAGGTCGTCGCCCTCGAGCGCCTTCTTGAGGTCGGCGATCGCATCCTCGATCTTCTGGCGTTCCGCATCATCGATGACATCCTTTGCGTCTTTCATCGCCCGTTCGGCGGTGAAGATAGCGGTGTCGGCGGTGTTCCTGAGATCGATCTCCTCGCGCTTCTTCTGATCTTCCGCCTCGAACTTCTTCGCATCGTCCATCATCCGCTGGATCTCAGCCTCGGACGGACGGGAGTCCTGCGGCTTGATGGTGATCGACTGCTCGTTTCCTGTGCCGAGGTCTTTTGCCGAGACGTGGACGATGCCGTTTGCGTCGATATCGAACGTGACCTCGATCTGCGGGATGCCCCGGGGTGCGGCCGGGATGCCGGTGAGCTGGAACCGGCCGAGCGTGAAGTTGTCCTTCGCGAGCGCCCGCTCGCCCTGCATCACATGGATCTCGACCGATGTCTGGCCGTCGGCGGCGGTCGAGAAGATCTGGCTCTTCCTCGTCGGGATGGTCGTGTTGCGCTCGATCAGTTTCGTCGCGATCCCACCAAGCGTCTCGATGCCGAGCGAGAGCGGCGTCACATCGAGGAGGAGCACATCCTTCGTCTCGCCCGTCAAAACGCCTGCCTGGATGGCGGCGCCGAGGGCGACGCATTCGTCGGGGTTGATGCCTTTATCGGGCTCCTTCTTGAGGACTTTCTTTATGGTCTCCTGGACAAGCGGCACCCGGGTCGACCCGCCGACGAGGAGGACGTGGTCTATGTCGTCGGCGCCGAGTTTAGCGTCGGCAAGCGCCTGCTTCACCGGACCAAGGGTCGAATCGACGAGATCGGCGATGAGGCTCTCGAACTTCGCACGGGTGAGGTCGAAGTCGAGGAACTTCGGGCCGCTCTCCGTCGTGGTGATATAGGGCAGGTTGATGTTCGTCTTCTGGACGGTGGAGAGCTCGATCTTCGCGTTCTCTGCCGCATCCCGGAGGCGTTGCATGGCGACCGGATCTTTCCGGAGATCGGCGCCCTCCTTCTTCTTGAACTCATCGACCAGGTGGTCGACGACCAGTTCGTCGAAGTCGTCGCCGCCGAGACGGTTGTTGCCGGCGGTCGATTTGACCTCAAAGACCCCGTCGCCGAGCTGGAGGATGGAGACATCGAACGTCCCGCCGCCGAGATCGTAGACGAGCACCGTGGAGTCGCCTTCCTTGTCGATGCCGTAGGCGAGCGCGCTCGCTGTCGGTTCGTTGATGATCCGGAGCACCTCAAGCCCCGCAACGATCCCGGCATCCTTCGTTGCCTGCCGCTGTGCGTCGTTGAAGTAGGCGGGCACCGTGATGACGGCTTTCGTGATCTTCTCGCCCAGGTATTCTTCCGCGTCCAGTTTCATCTTCTGGAGTATCATCGCGGAGATCTCCTGCGGCGTGTAGGTCTTGTCCCCGATGGCGACCGTCTCGCTCGTACCCATCCTGCGCTTGATCGACTGGATGGTGCGGTTCGGGTTCGTGATCGCCTGCCGCTTTGCAACGGTGCCGACCAGCCGCTCGCCCTCTTTGGTGAACGCTACAACGGACGGGGTGGTTCTGCCGCCCTCGGCGTTGGCGATGACCGTCGCCCGCCCGCCTTCCATGATCGCCATACACGAGTTGGTTGTCCCGAGATCGATACCAAGAACTTTTTCCGAAACCATTGATTATTCCTCCAATCCTTTAGATACTACGACTTTTGCGCATCTGATGATCTTATCCTGCATACGGTATCCGCAAACGACCTCATCGATCACGGTTCCTTCCGCTGTATCCGAAGGTACACAGGCTATCGCCTCGTGGCGCTCCGGGTCGAACGGAAGGTTCCGACACTCGATAGGTTCGATGCCGTGCCGCTCAAGGATGGTCGTGAAGAGCTTCTTGATCTGCTCCATCCCCTCCCTGAGCCCTGCACCTTCGGCTTTCTCCGCCCGTTCGAAGTTATCGATGACCTCGAGCAACTCCACCGCGAAATCTTCGATGGCGAATGTTGTGCGGGCGTCGATCTCCCGGGCCATTCGTCTCCGGTAGTTGTCGAAATCTGCTGCAAGGCGCAGATAACGGCTGTTCAGGTCGTCATATGTCTTCTGCAGCTCCTCAAGCGTCGGAGATGCTGCATCCGCCTTATATGCGAGATCCTGTTGCTTCTCGTTTGGTCCGGATGTATCCTCCTTCATACGCCTAACCTGTCTTAGAACGATAAAATGTAGTTGTTCGATTATCTATTGTAATGTAGTTCTATATATTATTAACCTATGCTGCAGGTATCCGTCTTGTCTAACTGCCCGGATCTCTGATCGGCCTATCATCCGCCGACATTCTTCCATTGATACGCGGTTTCGGGGGCAAAGGGCGGCTTTCTCCCCCGGTCGTGCCGGTGCTCTCCCAACCGGGGGAATACGGGCGGTTTTGCGGACAGCGCCAGATATATCTCGTTACCATGCTCACGGGTACTCATGAAGTGGGCACTGCTGTCTGTCTGGGACAAAACGGGCATCGTTGATCTCGCAAAGGTGCTTGTCGAGCACGGTTTTGGTATCCTCTCTTCCGGTGGCACCGGGGCTGCGCTTGCTGAGGCCGGAATTCCATACACCGATGTCTCCACCTACACAGGCTCTCCGGAGATGATGCACGGCCGGGTCAAGACCCTCCACCCGAAGATCCACGGGGGCATCCTCGGGCGCCGGGGTATCGACGACGCCGTGATGCAGGAGCACGGGATCGAGCCGATCGACCTCGTGGTGGTGAACCTCTATCCCTTCGAGGCGATGCGGGACGCGGGGCTTTCCTTAGAGGAGATCATCGAGTACATCGATATCGGCGGTCCGGCGATGGTGCGGGCGGCGGCGAAGAACCACAAGCACGTTGCGGTCGTGGTGGATACCGGCGATTACGGGAAGGTCGCGGATGCCGTCCGGCGAGGCGGGTTTACGGCGGAAGAGCGCCTTGCCCTCGCCACGAAAGCGTTTGCCCGGACGGCGGCATATGATGGTGCGATCGTGAACTACCTCACCGGCATCGGCCGGCCGTTCCCCGAGACCCTCACCCTCCAGTTCGGAAACGGCCGGGCGCTCCGTTACGGCGAGAACCCCCATCAGGCAGCGGCGGTCTACGGTGACGCCGGCATTGCGGGAGAGGAGCCCCTCCAGGGGAAGGCGATGTCCTACAACAACTACCTCGACGTCGATGCCGCGGTCGGCCTTCTTCGTGAGTTTGATGAGTGTGCCGTCGTCATCGTGAAGCATAACAACCCCTGCGGCGTCGCGACCGGCGAAAGCCTCCTTGAGACTTACATCGCCGCCCGCGAGGTCGATCCGGTCTCGGCCTACGGTTCGATCGTCGCGATGAACCGCGAGGTCGGGGCGGACGTCGCCCGCGAACTTGCCGGAACATTCGTCGAGGTCGTCGTCGCCCCGTCGTTCACGCCCGAGGCTCTTGAGATCATGAAGGCGAAGGAGAACATGCGGGTGCTCCGGCTGCCTGAGCCGGTGGTTCAGGACGAGGTCAGGAGCATCGACGGCGGTGCCCTCGTCCAGAGGACGGAGCCCTACCGCGAAGATTGGCGGGTCGTGACCGAGCGGGAGCCCACCGCTCACGAGATGCAGGCGATGCAGCTTGCCCTGAAGGTCTGCAAACACACGAAGAGCAACGCCATCGTGTTTGCAGACGAAAAAACGGTCATCGGGATCGGTGCCGGGCAGATGAACCGGGTTGAGTCTGCAAAGATCGCGGTGGCAAACGCCCGAAGCCCCCTCGCCGGCTCGGCGGTCGCTTCGGACGCCTTCCTCCCCTTCCCCGACACTCTGGAGGTCGCGGCGGCGGCGGGCGCGACGGCGCTCGTCCAGCCAGGCGGCTCGATCCGGGACCAGGAGGTCGTCGACGCGGCGAATAGGCTCAATGTCGCAATGATCTTCACCGGTGTGCGGCACTTCCGGCACTGATCCTTTTTTTTCGCCATGAAGATCGAACTGATCCGGGATGATAAGCGGCGGTTCCTTGACCTGCTGCTCGAAGGCGACGAGCAGGAGTCGATGATCGATGCCTACCTCGACCGCGGCGATATGTTTGTTCTCTCTGACCGAGTTCCAGTGAGCGTCTGTGTGGTGACGTGCGAGGGCGACGGTATCTACGAACTGAAGAACATAGCCACATATAAGGCGTTCCGGGGCCGGGGCTACGGCAGGCGGCTTATCGAGCATATCCTTGAACACTACCGGGGCAGGTGTCGCACGATGCTCGTCGGCACGGGCGACTCCCCCCGCATTCTCCGGTTCTACGAGCGGTGCGGGTTTACCGTCTCCCACCGCATCAAAAACTTCTTTGTCGACCATTACGACCGCCCGATGTACGACTGCGGCGAACGACTCGTCGATATGATCTACCTGAGACAGGAGTTGTAGACCCGCGGCGGGTCGGAGCCCGGATCCATACGAACTGTTTATCTCCTCCCTCCTCCCCACGACCGGAGGCGGTACGCGTATGAACTACGGCAGGCTCATTTCCGGGTCGCTCGGCTATACAAAAGATGCCCTCGTCGGCGAGTGGGGACGGTGGGTTCTCCTGGTCCTCCTCTCGCTCGTCCAGACGTTCACCCTCTTTTTGATCCCGTTCTACAACGGCTACATCGTCCGGGTGCTCTCCGGCCGGGCGCCGGCGCCCGACGTAGACGACTGGAGCAGACTCTTCATCGACGGGTGGAAGCTGAACATCATCACCCTGGTCTACCTCCTCCCGGTCATCGTGGTCCTGGCAGTCTTCGGCGGGATCGCGGTCGTCTCGGCCATAGCGGCCAGGGGGCTCGGCAATCCGGACGTATGGGCCTCGGCCGTCGCCGCCGCCGTCACCGGGATCGCGGTCGCCGCCCTCGTCTGGGTCATCATATCGTTCGTCTCCCTCATCGCCGTCGTGTGGTTCGCCCATACGGAAAGCTTCCTCCAGGCGTTCAACTTCGGAGCGATCGCAGGGCATATCGGCCGGATCGGGTGGGGTGCCTGGATCCTCGCGGTCATCGTCCTCATCCTCATCGGCCTCGCGTACACGGCCGCGACCATCCTCATCGCTTCGCTCCCTGTCCTCGGGTGGATCGTCAACCTCTTCCTCGGGGTGGCCTACGGCATCTTCCACGCCCGCTATCTCGCCGCGGCCTATGAGACCGCTCCGGTGTCGGGGTAAAGTCTCGCACTTTTTTTGAAACGGGCTATCAATGTCCCTTTGCCAGGAGGAGACGTTTCCTTCAGCAGGAGAACTACACCATTTGGCGTTTCATGAAAATAGTTAGAAGTTAATGAATCTGGATGCGTCCTCACCAGCATTAATTCTATTGGCAGAGACATATGCATCGACCATTCCGATAAGCCACCAGAGCGGCCACAACAGAAAGCCAATTAATAGTGTTATAGATGCAATACAGACTAAGTAGATAACAAAGTACGCGATGCCTTTGCCAAACTGTCCATTATATATTTGGCCTAATCCACAGATGAAGAAGGACAATATCACAGCAATGACCGGACTTTTCCTGTTAATTACTATCTCTTTAAGTCGGACCCCACAATTCGGACAGATCTCAGCATTCGAACTGATCAACTCTTTTCCACATTCCTGACAGTAATTTGCCATAATGTCCCTCGTAGTTCCAAAATTGAGGGTAGCCATATTTATGTCATTCTATTTTTCTCCTGACGTCCATGATTATTTTCGAAGTATCTGGCAGTCAGATTCCAGGTTCTGGCGGGAGAGGTCGGTATGCATGTCCCTCTCCTTTTCGCGTGTCGTCCAGTATCTTCCGCGCCTGCTGCCCTGCCGCTGCCTGTGAGAGTGCTCCGGCGCCGGTCTCAGTACTTCGCTAACTTTCTCCTCCGTCCTATCTCATTCAACATCTCTCCCCCACCCACTTCCTAAACCGGCCGCCGTAACACCGGGATTCTTTTCACCATCCCTAACGATGTCCGGATCCCTTCCCCGATTATGACAATGAACCGTTCAAACCGGAACGCGCGCATATCGACGGTTCGTGGTCCCTGCTTCACCGGTGAGAAATATCTCCACAGCAGAGCGATCCAGACGTTTTTCAGCAGAAACGAGATGATCGCATAGAGGTAGCGGATCACCGGGTTCTTCGTGCTGGTCCGGGGCTTCACCTGGTTACGCATCCGGTAGGACGACTCGATCGAGAACCGCGATCGGTAGGCCCGGTGTACCCGGAGTGGGTGCCAGGCGAGACCGCCGACAACGTACCCCAGGTTTTCAACACCGTGTTTTCCTCGTTTCCCCCGTGCATACGTCACCGCCACTGCGATCGTGAGGGGAAGTGGCGGTTTGGCCCTCATCCGATACTCGGCATACCGGGACCGCGTTCCCTTGAGGAGTGCTTTCATCTGTTTGCCATGCTTCCTGACGGGGACGATAAACGGCACCTGTATCCGGGTCAGAAACCCGAATACCTTCCGAGTATAGAATTCCCGGTCAAGGCAGAGGACTTCAACCTTGAGGCCGAGTTCGGCGACCCGGTCGAGGCATTGGGCGATGTACCCGACCTTTGAGGTTCCCTGGCGTACCGGGTACACGGCCAGCGTCATCTGCCGATCTTTCGTGGTCGCGTAGAGGGTGACGTAGGAATAGAACTCATTCGTCGATTTCTTGCGCTTGCTGTGGATGATAAACGGTTTGTTTCCATCGGTGGTCTCCCCGTAGTAGGGGTCGTGGGTATAGTCGATCGCGAACTGATACGCGGTTCCGGGTTTCAAGACATCCTGCATGGAATAGGCGAGGATAGCGGTGCTTTTTTGTTCTAATTCATCCATTGTGAGTTTCTTCAGATGGTAACGAAACGATGTCTCACAGGGTACATGTTCCACGATCCCGGTGATCGAGTGTACTGACTGGTGCATCGCGGCCATGCCCACCAGTGCCTGGAACAGGGTGGTCTGGGTGAGCCGTCC
>Ga0172382_10005245_pt1 | contig 19438 bp, 19 predicted proteins | sample Leawel138RmetaG_FD_122245 | JGI IMG/M metagenome (GOLD analysis project Ga0172382, IMG submission 122245) | Leachate microbial communities from a municipal landfill in Southern Ontario, Canada - Leachate well 138R metaG | ecosystem: Engineered > Solid waste > Landfill > Unclassified | place...
TATGACGCGCAGAGTATTGCGCAGGCTTGTGCGGCAATGCGCAAGGTCGGTTTAGAGGCTTCGCTAATGGTGGATTGCAGCCATGCTAACAGTGGTAAAGACCCACAATTACAACCACAGGTTTTACAGTCAGTGTTAGCGCAGCGCGCAGCGGGTGAGCGCAGTTTACGTGCAGTCATGCTGGAAAGTAACTTAATGGATGGCCAGCAAGCACTCGGCGATAACTTGCAATATGGCGTTTCCATTACCGATGGTTGCTTAGGCTGGAGCAATACTGAGCAGATGCTATTAGATGCTGTGGCAATGTTGCAGAAATAACGCTGCCTTACCCTCCACGTATGCACTGGCTCAGCGGGGTTGTGCCGCATGCGTGGGTTGCTCTTGTGCCGAGAGGGTTTTAGGCGACTTATCTAAGCTGAGAAGCCGACAAATAAAATTTCAAATTGATACTTGCAATCACTGATGATAATCATTAGCATTCAATGCAATTGTTTTATTTGCTTGGGACTGTCTATGTATATCTGTTTATGCAAAGGTGTCACCGACCACAAAATACGTCAGTTGGTTGAAGATGGCGCACGCAGTTGGCGTGAGGTTCGTGAGGTGACGGGTTGCGGCACGCAGTGCGGTAAATGTGCCTGCTCAGCGAAAACTATCACTCAGCACGCTATTAAAGACACTCTAATCGCCTCTGCTGACGATTTGGCTTACGCTATCTAAGCAGTGCTACTGCACTCAGTCGCAGTGGGTTTTAATCAGTCTTGCTATAGCTGTGTTAATTGAGTCTGCTATGCTGTGTTCATCATTCGTATTGATGAGGGCGGCAAATATGAAAGGCGATAGTAAAGTAATTGAGCACCTAAACCGTATTCTCGGTAATGAATTGGTAGCCATTAATCAGTACTTTCTACATGCACGTATGTACAAAGACTGGGGCTTAAAAGCGTTAGCGAAATGGGAATATAATGAGTCGATTGAGGAAATGCGTCACGCGGATACCCTTATCGAACGTATATTATTCCTAGAAGGGCTGCCCAATCTACAAGATCTTGGCAAGCTGCATATTGGTGAAAATACTCAAGAAATGCTCGCTAGCGATTTAGCTTTGGAGCATATTGCTCGCGCAGATTTACAGGCAGCCATTGCCTATTGTGAGACTGTGCAAGATTATGTCAGTCGTGATTTATTTAGAAAAATTCTTGACGATGAAGAAGAGCATATTGATCAGTTAGAAACTGAGCTGGGTCTGATCGAAAAAGTGGGTATTCAGAATTACTTGCAAACGCAAATGGGTGAGCCTGACTAAGTTTTCGGCATGTCCTGAACATCTTGAAGAACAGCAGTGTGCTGCTCTTCAAGACCTTTTATGTGTTTGAGTTCGATGCAATTAGGAGGGCGGCAAGGTTTTCAATGGCCTCTGTGCGCTCCTGATCGTTGCGTGGCTTTTTACCATTTAAACTGGACCACGCAGGGTAGGCGCGAGCCGTTATTAAGGGCTTGGCCAACTCGCCCTCACGCCATTGCTGCTCCAGCGGCGTATTCATTTGAATGCGCTCTTGTGCCGCATGTCCACGCAGCTCTAAAGCATTGAGCAAGCGTTGCTGACGAATTGCTAATAAACGTAACGTGCTGTCATTCACGGTCAGTTCACGTTCGCCACGCCATTTGCCTTTTAAGCGTTCGCCATAGTTACGAAAGGTCTGGGTTAAGCCGCCGACCGCGGCTCCCACCACGGTCGCTATTCCTAAGCTTAAACCTCCGGTGAGTAGGTCAATACCGACACCTGTGGCAGCCCCTGCGGCCATGCCGCCGCCGACTTTAATCCCGACCTGCTTCATGGTTGCAGGGTTAAATAAGTCATCGCCCCAGCGACCTTCTTCAAGTGGTAGAGCATTGGCTTTGGCATCATCTTTACGAAAGGCATACAGTTTTAATAATGCCTCGACGCAGAGCTGTTCACGCTGGCGCACATCATGGTGCAGGCTTTCGATGGCCTCGCTAAGCTGGTCAGGGTGCACGCTGCGCCGACAGGCGCTGACATCAATCAGTAGCTCGGCAACTAAGCGGTAACCCGCTTTACGGCGTACCTGTACTTGCGCTTGGTTGTAGTCAATTAAACGTTGCAGACGTGGACGCTGACTGTCGAGGACGAGACCTAGATTTTCATACAGTCGTTGCTCACCATCTTGCGGCGGCGCAACGGTGTCAAAACGCACGACTGCATGCAGGCCTAAACGTGCGAGCATGTCGCGCCAGACTGATTCACGCTGCTCGACGGCATTTACAAAGTTTAAAACGGGCAATATCGGCTTACCGCACATGCTTAGAATGGCCAACTCGTCACGGTACTTGGCCAGTACTGGCTCACGGGCATCAATCACATAGAAGCCCGCATCGGACTGCAGCAGTTGGCGGAGTACCTTGGCTTCTTGTTCGAAGCGCTGCCGAGCTTCACTGCTGTTAAGAAAGCGTTCGACTTGCTCTGGGCCATCGAGGCGTTCACCCGCTTGTCCAAGCTGCTCAATGTATTCATACAACGCCACGGCATCTTCAAAGCCTGGCGTGTCATACAATTCAATCAGCGCTTCGCCGTCAACTGATAAACGAGCACCTTCGACATGTTGTGTGGTGCTGGGGCGGTGCGAGATAGCACCAAAGCCCACGTCGCGAGTCAGCGTGCGCAGTAATGAGGTTTTGCCGACATTAGTGTGGCCAACTACCGCCAATTTTAGCGCTACAGATTGTTCACTCATCGCCATGCTCCAACCACGCCCAAGGGGCTAAACGACTATGTGGCAGTTGTAATTTATCCAGCTGCTCTTGCCAATTACTGAGACGCTCAGCAATGGTATCGGTTTGCAGTAGCCAAACCCTGGTGTGTGTTGCCGTACGTGATAATTCTGCCATTAAGTGCAAAGTACCGCGGTCTGCCGAGCGTTGTGGGTTGCAGGCAATTAATAGGCGGGCGGGCGGGTGAGCGGCTAATTGCTCAAGAATCTGTCGGCGCTGTTCACGGCTGTCGATGATCCCAGCATCCAAGACCTTGAGCGGAAGATCAGGCGGCCAACTAATGCTGTCATCCAATTCAATCGCGACGAGCACGGCGTCTTGTCCCTGCAGTGTTGCGCCAACCGAGCTACTGGGTAGGTGAGAGGGGGCCGCATCAACAATACCAAGACGTTCACTGCTAGGCTGCACACGCTGTTGATAAATCTGCCAAATCGGGTCATCAGCGTTGAGCTGTAAGCGCTTGACGCCACGCCGCCAGCGCCATTCGCAGAGCAGGCTGCAAATTAAACGAGGTACTATGCCGTAGATCAATAGCATGCCCAGCAACCAACTGGCCCAAATATGCCGCGCTTGTTCATTCTCCAGTGCTTGCAGGCCACTGCTGCGGATCAGTTCACTATCGGGTACAGCAAAGCCCAGCCATGCGCCAGGACTGCCGAGACTGTTGACCAGCAGTACGAAAGAATCACTGGCAACAATGGTCGACTCCCAGACAAAGCCATAGCGACGCGTCGCTAAAAGGGCGATTAAACTGAGTAAGGCCGTGGTTAAAGTCAGTAGCCACCAACCATGCAGTAAGCGACCTAAACCCCAACGTAGTAGATGATGACGTTGTAACAAAACCAGTAAGGCCGGCGCCAGCTGTACTGCCTTGGCATCGCGAGCCAGCTTATTACTCAGCCATAGCCAAACTTGACTGAGTGGCGAGTTGGTTTGATGTGAAAACACCATGCTGAAACACCACAGCAATAAACTCAGTAGATTTAAACCGATGAGACCGGCCAGAGCCCAAAAAATATTAATCGTTTGGGGCGTACCACTCAAAGCCGTTTTGGCGAGAATAACGCCAGAGATGATCGCGCTAAGGATAACCAACCATAATGCGAGCTTGGCGCCTTGTAACCAATGCAGCATCGCGCTAACGAGGCCATCGCGCTGTGCCAGAAACAAGCCGCGTACCTGTAGACGCTGAGCGAGTGATCCTTGGTTGCGACGTGCGGTACGGCAGGCTTCACTGTCTTCGAGAAGACCGCTTTGCTCCTCGCGCAAACGTACTGTTTCGCAGAGCCAGAGTGTTTTTAAAGAGGAGAGTGAGTCAGTCACAAGCATTCCATTGACGCGTAATAATAAGAGTATTGTGCCTGATAATGCGCTTTGAACAACGCTATTGCGGCGCAAATCCTTTAAGATATATAGAGAATCTTAAATATTTTGTGAGGGAAGACCCTTATGTCACAGGTATTGCCAGTAAGTTTGATTGTCGCTGCCACGCGCAATCAAGTGATTGGTCTCGACAATCAAATGCCATGGCATTTGCCGGCTGATTTACGCTATTTCAAGCAACGAACCCTAGGTAAGCCCATTATTATGGGACGTAAAACCTGGGAGTCGCTAGGACGGCCTTTGCCTGGACGTTTAAATATTGTCATCAGTCGCCAAGCCGATGTTGAACTTGCTGGGGCAGAAGTCTTTGCCGACCTTGAGGCTGCTATCTTGCGCGGGCAAGAGTGGGCAACGCAACAAGGTGTTGATGAAGTGATGGTGATTGGTGGCGGACAACTCTACCAGCAAGCTCTAACCTTGGCGCAACGGGTCTATTTAACCCGTATTGACCTTGAACTTGAAGGGGATACGTTTTTTCCGGTACTGGATGCACAGCAATGGCGTCAGACAGATGCGCAAGCACATCCCGCTCAAAATCAAGAGCCGGGCTATACCTTTGAAGTATGGCAGCGCGTGTAGAGCTGCGCTTACACAGCAATACTTAGCAAATGGCCTGATAGCCGTCAGCATCTAACAACTGTTGCAACTCGCTAGGGTTGCTCGGTTGTAGGCGGTAAAACCAGCTTTGATACGGGTGCGTATTCACGCCTTCCGGTACTTCAGTTAAGCCTTCATTGACAGCAATCACGCTACCGCTGATTGGTGCATGAATATCCGAAGCCGCCTTAACGGACTCTACTACACCGACCGGCTGGCCTGCAGTGAGATTGCTATCCAGTGTGGGCAGTTCTAAAAATACGATATCACCGAGTGCTTCTTGCGCATGATCAGTAATACCTACGGTAACAGTGCCATCAGTCTCTAGGCGTGCCCATTCGTGAGTACTGGCATAACGTAAGTCGGCAGGGATTGTGCTCATAATTTTTATTTCCTTAACAGGTGCAATGCGGGTTTTTATAAGTCTATGCGCTGTTGGGCAGTCAGTTCGTAATCATAAGCTTAAGCATAGTTGAGCTTAAAGCAGCGCTTGATACAGTGATTTATAGGCTATTGGCGCTCTTCGCACAAGATCAAATAAGAATCTTTCCATCACGAACAAAGCGCGGCTTAACAATGCGAACAGGGAACCATTTGTGACGAATTTCTACTTCGCCACGATCACCAGTGTCCATCGGTACTCGCGCCAAAGCGATAGCTTTACCTAGGGTTGGTGAAAAACTGCCACTGGTAATCACACCGGTAATTTGGTCATTAATACGTACGGGCTGACCTGCACGTAATACCCCGCGCTCCTCAAGAACTAAACCGACCAGTTTTTCAGTGATACCGTTATCACGCTGTGCCTGTAAAACATTGCGACCAATAAAGTCACGGGACTCAGGTTGCCAGCAAATCAGCTCGCTCATATTGGCGGTCAGCGGAGAAACCTGTTCATTGGTATCAAAGCCATATAAGTTAAAACCCGCCTCTAAACGCAAGGTGTCACGGGCACCGATACCAATAGGTGAAATACCTGCGCCGACTAATTCATTGATAAAGTCGATCGCTTGCTTGGCAGGTAGCATAATTTCGATGCCATCCTCGCCTGTATAGCCGGTGCAGGAAATAAGCCAGTCACCGTCTATTACTGCATCATGGTGCTCTAAGGTTTGAATCAGGTTGGCACGTGATGAACTTAAAATACTGGCAAGGCGCTGACGTGCGAGCGGGCCTTGAATGGAAAATAGGCATAAATCGTTACGCCACAGTACAGAGCAAGCAAAGTTTTGTGCATGCTGCTCGAGCCACAACTGCACCCGCTCACGGGTTAGCGCATTGCTGACGAGGCGATAACCCGTGTCAGTACGGAACACCATAGCATCATCAATAATGCCACCTTGCTCATTAAGCAGAAGGCTATGTTGTGCGCGACCGACAGCGTTTAAAAGAGCCACATCATTACTGAGTAGATGCTGTAAAAATGCTTGCGCTTGTGTGCCTTGAATATCAAAAATACTCATGTGGGAAATATCAAACACGCCGCATTCTTTGCGTACGTGGTGATGTTCTTCCACTTGCGAGCCGTAATGTAACGGCATATCCCAGCCATTAAAATCAACCATTTTTGCACCGAGGGCCAGGTGCATATCATACAGAGGGGTACGCAATCCCATGGGATCTCCTAACCGGCCAAACGCAGTGTTTGTACCTGTGGGTAATTCAATCGGTACATAGTGTAGCGAGCTTAGAGACGCGCTGCACCGATGATTGTAAGTATAGACCGTATTGCCAGTTACTGTATTAGTGCCCTGGACGATACGCTGAGCGGCGAATCAACAGAATCACTGGCAACAGACCTACTAGCACTAAAGTGAGCGCAGGTAAGGACGCTCGCGCCCATTCACCTTCACTGGTCATTTCAAAAATACGCACGGATAAGGTATCCCAGCCAAAAGGGCGCATCAGCAAAGTGGCTGGCATTTCCTTAAGTACATCGACAAATACTAATAAGGCCGCAGATAAACTACCCGGTAACAATAAAGGTAAATATACGCGGCGAAAGAGTGTCATGCCACTGACACCTAAACTGCGTGAGGCTTCTGGTAGGGACGGTTTAATTCGAGCTAAGGCTCCTTCGAGTGGGCCATGAGCCACCGCCATAAAGCGAATAACATAAGTGAGTAACAATGCACTTAAACTGCCTAATAAAATCGGCCGTCCTGCGCCACCGAGCCATGTCGATAAAGGAATGACCGCGTGCTCATCTAAATAACTGAAGGCGAGCATCAGCGAAACTGCCAACACCGAGCCAGGTAGGGCATACCCTAAATTAGCAAAACCAACCAGTGCGTGCATACGGCGTGTTGCCGTCATACGTTTAGCAAATGCCAGTAATAATGCGGCAGAAACGGTCAATGCCGCGGCCATTAAGCCTAAATAGAGCGTGTGCGTAATCAACGCGGTATAGCGCTCATCTAAATCAAAACGGCCACGTTGCCAAAACCATGCCAGTAATTGTAAAACGGGGATGACGAAGGCGCAGAGAAAGACTAAACCGCACCAACTTGATGCCAGTACCGCTTTCCAGCCCTTCAATGTATACAACGCTTTACCGCGTGGGCGCTCATTGCTGGGGCGTATCGCACCGCGTGCGCGTTGCTCAGCAAACAGCAAGACAGCAACAAACAACAACAGCAAGCTGGCCAACTGTGTGGCACTGGATAAACTAAAAAAACCGTACCAAGTTTTATAGATGGCGGTGGTAAAGGTATCGAAGTTAAATACCGATACGGCACCGAAATCTGCTAAAGACTCCATCAGTGCCAAGGCAACACCGGCGCCAATAGCAGGTCGTGCAACGGGTAACGCCACCCGCCAAAAAGCTTGCCAAGGGGTTAAACCCAAGACCCGCGCTGCTTCCATAAAGCCTTTGCCTTGTGCTAAAAACGCCGTGCGAGCCAGCAGGTAGACGTATGGGTAAAAGACTAAGGTGAAAACAGTAATTACACCGCCAGTGGAGCGCACCCTAGGGAACTGTATGCCACTGCCCAGCCACTCTCGGAGTAGGGTTTGCACCGGGCCAGAAAAATCCAATAAGCCGACAAAAACAAAAGCCAGCACATAAGCAGGAATCGCGAAAGGCAGCATTAAAGCCCAGTCTAGCCAGCGCCGCCCGGGAAACTCACAGAGACTGGTTAACCACGCTAAACTCACACCTAAGAGGATGACACCTACGCCAACACCACCGATCAGTATCGCTGTATTAGAGATCAGGCGTACCATTTGTGTTTCCCACAAATGACTCCAGATCTGTGTATCGACAGAGTGCCAGCTCAATAATAAAACGCTGATCGGTAAACAGACTAGCGCGGCAAAAAATAAGGCAATGGGGTACCAGCGACGTTGGGCAGGGAGGGCCAAAAGAAAACCTCGTTCATCAGTAACGTTGTAACAACACTGCGCAGTATAACCGCCTGATTTAATTTTGCTGCTTTATACTTTCTACGAGCTGCTACTTATTAGTGCCGTAAACTGTTGTGCGCTTAGTGGATCGCTGAGTAAATAGCCCTGTGCAAACTCGCATTGCCGACCTTGAACAAACGATAATTGGTAAGGCGATTCAATACCTTCAGCAATCACTTTTAGATTGAGGCTATGTCCTAAGCTGATAATCGCTTGGCCAATATCTTTGTTTAAACAGTCTTTTAAAGAGTGGCTGATTAAGCTCTTATCCACTTTAATGATATCCAGAGGAAAGCGCTTCAGGTAGCCGAGAGGGGCATGGCCCATACCAAAATTATCCAATGCAATTTGCACACCCATCAGACTGAGTTCACGTAAATTAGCCAACGACTGCGAACATTCGGGTTTCAAATGGTTTTCAGCTATTTCGATAATCAGATAAGAGGCAGCCAAACCACTGGATTCGAGTGCGGTTTTAATTAAAGACACCAAGTCAGCGCTGCGTAACTGCTTATAGGAGAGATTCACTGAGCAGTGCAGTTGGGGCGTGAAGCTTTGCTGCCACTGACGCACGGCAACGCAGGCTGATTTTAAGACCCATGCGCCAACGGCAAGAATTTCATCAGATTGCTCGAGGAGATCAAGAAAGTTTTGTGGCGTGTAGCAGTGGCCATTCTGATGCCAGCGCAATAACGCCTCAACGGCATAAATACTGCTGGAGTTTTGCTTGAAATCTTGAGTGAGGTTGTAAATAGGTTGATAAAACACTTCAAACTGCTGATTTGACAGCCCTTGTGTCAACGCTGCTTGTTTGCTTTGTAGGGCTTGTGCGGCTGCTTGCATGTCTTGAGTGTAGTGCGCGAACTGTGCTTTGCCTGCCATTTTCGCTTGATATAGCGCTAAGTCTGCGGCTTGTAATAACTCGTTGGCAGGCGTGCCATGTGGCAATACCGTAATACCTATACTGGCACTGACTGAGAGAATATGGCCATTAATGCGCAGCGCTGAGGATAAACTGTCGAGCATCCGTTGTGCGACGTGTTCAGCATCCGCTAAGCAGGCGAGGTCATCTAATAACACCACGAATTCATCACCGCCAAAACGAGCGATATGATCACCTGGTCGCAAGCATTTTTGTAAGCGATTAGCGATCTCGATCAGCAAGTAATCGCCGGACTTATGACCATAATTGTCGTTAACCTGCTTGAAATTATCTAAATCAATAAATAGCAGAGCAGTTTCCCGCGTCCCCGCTTGCTGAGTACGCTGCATGGAGTCTTGTAGCAGTTGATCCAATCGACGACGATTGGCTAAGCCAGTTAGAGGATCATGAAAGGCCGCATAGGTCATCTCTTGTTGCTGTTCTTTGCGCTCATGAATATCCGCTTGCGAGCCTGAAAGTAGCTGTCGGCCCATTTGCGTTTTATTAGCAAAGCCGCGTAATAAAACCCAAATATAGTCGCCGTTTTTTTTGCGGATACGATACTCACAATCTAAAAATTTACTGTGTCCGCTTAAATGCTTACCCAAGGCTTTACGTACTATTGGTAGGTCTTCGGGATGCATCCGAGCGAACCAGTTGCCACTATTATACGAACCGAACTCTTCCGCGCTCAGATCCAACATTTCAAGCCAACGGCTGGATAAGAGCAGTTGGTCATTCGCAATATCCCACTCCCATAAGCCGTCGTTAGCGCCATACATGGTGCGCTCGAAACGAGCTTGGTTTTCTTTTAGCTGTTGTTTGTGTGCCGCACAATAGCCTTCAAGCACTAAGGAAATATCCAAAAATACAGCTTTAATCAGACTAGAAAACTGCTGTATTTGACGCGGTTCGCTGCATAAGGCTTTAAGCATCGTATCTAAATAAAGACGCTGAGTACTCAGATACCAGAGCGGTGTTAAGTCAGCTGATTGATATTCGAGTCCGACTTGTAATTGTTGGCGTATATAGTCGTCGTTATGGATATTTTGCCATAATTGTTGATTATCCCACGCTTGCTTGAGTTGCAGACTGTCAGTATTAGCAACAGTTTTGAGCTGCTGTACTGCTTCGGGGAATGAGGCAAGATGAGCATCTAAGCGTTGAGTAAAATCGTCTTGAGCTTGCCCTAAAGCCTCTGCTGCGTCCCTTAAGTGAAGAGGATCGTCAACCTGCCAATCCAGCAGATGTTCGCGTTCGCGAAGTGCTTGACGGTTCAAACCTATACTGGCGATCAGCGCGTTAATCTTTTCCTTAGAAAGCATAGTGATCCTTTACCGCGATTGCTGAGCAGGTATGACAGTCGATGCTGTTGGGTCGATCATCGCTGACGATGACAAGTACGTTGAACTGTCAGTAGCTATGTTTAATGGGTTGTGGCTAATGGCCATTATCATAGCGTAAGCCTGAGAAAAGTTACTACATACTTGTGTGATAATGCTTTAGGCCGTTGATCAGTGGGTGTCTAGCGTTGCCGAGATGAGTTTTTCTAGAAAATACTTCTAAGCAGGCGTGAGTTGCGGATGCTCACGTCTGCTTGGGCCGCTTTTTGAGTGGGATTGATGGGTTGCGTGGTGTTATAAAGCTGATAAACACGCAGAAAATTGTGCTGCTAAGTTCTGTAGCAATTGCTCATAGCCTTTAGACGACACGGCTACGGTTGCGCCAAGGGCATCCAGTTCAGCTAAGGTCACCGGTAGGCCATCGGCTAAGGTATGGGCAAGACGTGGCTGTATCGGCGGTTCGCTAAACACACAGCTAGGGCCGGCTTGCTGTAAGCGGGCGCGCATTTGATTAACATGCTTTGCTCCAGGTTGTAACTCGCCGGATAAGGCAAATACCCCCGCGTGTTCTAAGCCATAAGCCTGTTCAAAGTAGTTGAAGGCCTCGTGGAAGACAAAGAAGGATTTACCCTGCAGCGGAGTTAATTCAGTTTTAAGCTGTTGGTCTAGTTGCTCCAAACGCTGAGTAAAGGCTTGTAAGTTTGCCGCATACAATTTGGCATGAGCTGGGTCACGCTCGCTTAAATCAGCGCTCATGCGCTCTGCGATCACTCGGGCATTATGCGGCAGTAGCCAAAGATGGACATCAACTGCGCCGGGCTGGTGGGCGTGATCATGCTCAATAAGATCATCTGCATGTTCGTCTGCATGCTCATCTTCATGCTGATGGCTGTCGCCGAAATATTGCAGGTGCAACTCTGATAAACTTTGAAGCGCAACACTGAGTTGGCTGCGTTGCTTGAGTAAGCGCGGTAAAAAGTTTTCGAGATCGGGACCAATCCAGTAAAATAAATCTGCTTGATCTAAACGTTTAGCATCGGAAGGACGTAGAACAAAATAATGCGGTGAGGCGCCAGGCGGTAGCAGCACTTGCGGTTCGCCTTGACCATCTTGAATGGCCGCAGCAATCAGCTGTAGGGGTTTAATACTGGTTAAAATCTGCACTTGCGCCTGAGCACTGATGCCCCATAAAGATAAACAGCCGATCAGCAAGAAACGAAACACTGCAGTACACTCCATTAGTAAAGGGTAATATAATAACGTCTCTTCAAGAAGGATGCTGCTGTTATGTTAAAAACATCAACACTGTGCCACTCACATGATCATCATAAACACTGCATCAGCCAAGCACTTGAGTCTGCAGAAGCGCTGTGCACGCAACGTGGTGTTCGTTTAACACCTTTGCGTAAGCGCGTTTTAGAGCTGGTCTGGCAAAGCCACAAGCCTCTGGGTGCTTACGATATTTTAGATATGTTGAGTCGTGAAGATGGCCGCCGCGCCGCGCCGCCAACCGTCTATCGCGGTTTAGATTTTTTATTAGAGAACGGCTTGATTCATCGTTTGGCCTCACTTAATGCTTATATTGGCTGCAGCCACCCTGAAGTGCCCCATGAAGGCTATTTTATGATCTGCAAACACTGTAATAACGCCTATGAACTGGCTCAGCATTCTACGATTGATACTGCTATTGCAGCCGAGGCCGAGCAAATGGGCTTTGCTGTAGAAACACAGATGGTCGAAATTCTCGGTACCTGTGCTGCCTGTCGAGCGGCCGCATGAAGCCGTCAGTATTACTGCGTGCCGAGCATCTGAATTTATCACTATCTGAGCAGAGCGTTTTAATCGATGTCAGTCTTGAGCTGGCTGCCGGTGAGATTGTTACCATCGTGGGGCCCAATGGCTCAGGTAAAACGTCATTGGTACGCGTACTCCTCGGTTTGCTTGAGTCTGATTCAGGGCGCGTATGGCGAGCGCCTAATTTGCGTATTGGTTACATGCCACAAAAGCTTGAAGTGCACTCGACTTTACCGCTGTCGGTACTGCGTTTTTTACGTTTAGTGCCGGGCGTCAGTCGTGATGACGTGATTTCGGCATTGACTGAGGTTGGCGCAGCGAAAGTGTTAAACAGTCCCTTGCAGCGTATTTCCGGTGGTGAGTTGCAACGGGTGCTGCTGGCGCGTGCTTTATTGCGTAAACCGCAGTTGCTGGTGCTGGATGAGCCGGTACAAGGTGTCGATGTCAATGGACAGCTTGAGTTGTATCATTTGATTGGTCAGCTGCGTGATCGTTATGGCTGTGGCGTGCTGATGATCTCCCATGATTTGCATCTGGTCATGCGTGCCACCGATCGAGTGATTTGCTTAAACCGCCACGTGTGTTGCTCAGGCCTACCAGAGCAAGTCAGCAGCGATCCTGCCTTTGTCGAGTTATTTGGCTCGCGAGCGGCCAGTGATCTCGCCGTTTATCACCATGATCACGACCATAAGCATGATTTACATGGTTGTGTACTCACACCAAAATCTCACCAACATGGGCCGGACTGCACACATGCCTGATTTTCTTTTATATGCATTATGCGCAGGGTTATTTTTAGCACTTGTCGCTGGACCCTTAGGTTCGTTTGTCGTGTGGCGACGCATGGCTTATTTTGGCGATACCTTGGCGCACTCGGCGCTGTTTGGTGTGGCGTTAGGCTTGTTGTTTGATATTAATTTGGCGCTGGCGGTGATTGTCGGTTGTTTGTTGCTAGCCTTTGTTTTAGTGGCTTTGCAGCGCCGTCAGCCCTTAGCCTCAGACACCATCTTGGGGATTCTAGCGCACAGTACCTTATCCTTAGGTTTGGTAACTTTAAGTTTTATGGAGTCTGTGCGCGTTGACTTGATGGGCTATTTATTTGGTGATTTGCTAGCCGTCAGCGCCTTTGATTTAGTCTGGATCGGCGTTGGTAGTGTTGTGGTTTTGCTTTGTATCATTGCCTTATGGCGACCGCTGCTGGCGATTACGGTGCATGAAGAGCTGGCACAGGTCGAAGGCTTGCCGGTGGCTAAACTACGTTTGGTACTGATGGTATTGATGGCATTGGTGATTGCTGTCGCGATGAAAATTGTTGGCGTGCTATTAATTACCTCATTGCTGATTATTCCTGCCGCCGCAGCGCAGCGGCATGCGCGCAGTCCTGAGCAAATGGCGATAGGCGCAACACTGATCGGTATGTTTGCTGTTTGCGCCGGTTTGGCGATGTCATGGCACTACGATACGCCAGCTGGACCCTCGATTGTGGTCTGTGCGGCAGCCTTATTTTTAATCAGCTTTATCGTGCCGCGTCGTCGTTAACGATGACCTGTGCTTGAACTGTCACGGTTGGAGGCGGTCTCATTAATTAAGAAAATAGATGATTTAAGGATTCTGTCGGATGAATAAGCTACTTACCATGACGCTTATCGCAGCGCTGTCTTGCACCACGGCTGCTTGTGCGGTCGGACCCGATAAGCACGTTGGTTTAATCCCTGAGCTAAAAGACGTTGCACCTTATCCTGCGGCACAAGAAGGGCAAGCACGCCATGTGATTTGGCTGGACGAAAAAGAGAATGAAGATTTATTTAAAGTTGAGTTACTACCGGGTCAAGTAATGCTAACCGATTGTAATACTCGTGGTTTAGTGGCGACTTTAACCATCAAAGACTTGCCCGGTTGGGGCTATACCTACTATGAAGTAGAAAATGTAAATGGACCTGTTAGCACACTGATGGCGTGTCCTGAAGGCACTGAAAAAGAAGACTTTGTTGCCGCACAAGGCGATAGCTTTACCCTACGTTACAACAGTAAGTTACCCATCGTCGTCTACGCACCAAAAAATCTCGAAGTGCGCTACCGTATTTGGACGGGCAGCCAGCAATTACAGTCAGCAAAGGCTGAGTAATACCCTCTACATCACGCTCAGCACACTCTACGCTTGTTTAGCTTTGTTTGTGTTGAGTGTGCTGTACCTTCTGCATCATTACAGAGCAGTGTAGACTGCCAGCTGTTTTGTAGGCAGGGGGATATATTGCATGTCACATTTTATAGCGCGCAGTGTACTGGCGTGTAGTTTGATTTTTGTGTTAACTGCGTGCCAGAGCGCTGTTGCGCCGATCAATGAGCCCGCGATTGATGAGTTTGCTGTTGCTGAGCAGTTATTTGAGTCGCATCTGGCGAGCAAAGAATTGGATTTAGCCGGCCAGCAACTTGAATCTCTGCGTCATCAGCACCCAGATGAACAACGTCTTGCCGCCTTACAACAGCATCTCGCCAGTGCTTGGTTGGCACGTGGCGAACAGGCGCTTAAAGATGCTGATGTTGATACGGCCAGTGCCGCCTTAATTAAAGCGAAGCGTTTATTACCGCAAGCTCCAGCTTTAACAGAGGGCTTGAGTGCTGCTTTGGCAGCAATGCAAACGCCAGTGGTCGAGCCTATCGCCCCGGTAGCACCGCGCCCTGTGCCGCCGCGCAAGAAGCCCGTAGCGAAAAAAGTGCCAGTGCCAGTCCCAGCTGAGCCTGCACCTGTACTTGCACCAAGCATTGAGCCACCTGAACCTGTAGAGCAGACTCCGTCGTTGCCTCCTGTGCGTAGCAAGTTGAAGGCGCGTATTCTCGATGTTGATGCGCCCTATACCGTTGTGCCAATGCCCATGCTAAACAGTCGTAATGACCATCAGTTGGGACGTTTATTGGATGATGTTGCCGCTGATGTGGTCAAGTTTCGTGCCGTAGTGACCATCGAAGTGGCCGATACTCGTGATTTTCATTGGGTCGCGGCATTGCTATCAGCTCGGGTTACAAAGCTTGATCCCAACTTTAAGCCACGTTTGCAGGAAGTGATTCGTGGCGATCAGCCCGCGCAGTTGGTGATTACACCCAATAAATCATTGTAAAATGTTTTATTCATAGAATTTAAAATAACTTTTCATGCTAAGCGATGCTGGGCACACTAGCCTTCAGCATCGCCCTAACAAGGTTAACCCGTGATTGAATTCCACGATGTGCATAAAGCTTATGCAGTAAACGGGCAAAGTATTGTCGCTTTACAACCCACTCACTTACAGGTGCAACCGGGTGAGATCTTTGGTCTGATTGGCCACTCTGGAGCGGGTAAAAGCACGCTATTGCGTTTGATCAACCGCCTCGAAGAACCCTCAGGTGGGCGTATTGTGGTGGATGGCGTTGATGTTACTGCTTTAGATGCGCAAGGCTTGCGTCGTTTTCGTCAGCGCGTCGGAATGATTTTTCAGCACTTCAATTTGCTTGCTTCAAAAACCGTGGCGAATAATGTTGCCATGCCGTTAAAGCTGGCTGGTGAACTTAGCAAAGTGCAAATTAAGCAACGTGTGATTGAATTGCTGGCGCGCGTGGGTTTAAGTGAGCATGCTGATAAATATCCGGCGCAGCTGTCGGGAGGCCAAAAGCAGCGGGTTGGTATTGCTCGAGCCTTGGCCACTGATCCTAAGATTCTCTTATGCGATGAAGCGACCAGCGCGCTTGATCCACAAACCACTGGGCAAGTCTTACAACTGCTAGCGGAGATCAACCGTGAGTTGGGCCTGACGATTGTTTTGATTACCCATGAAATGGATGTGATTCGCCGTGTTTGCGACCGAGTTGGGGTCATGGATGCCGGTGTAATTGTCGAACAAGGCCCGGTGAGCGATGTGTTTCTGCATCCACAGCACCCAACCACGCAGCGTTTTGTTCAGGAAACAGAGCAAGACTTGGATCTATCGCCAGATGATAATTATCAGAAAATCAGTGGCCGCATTGTGCGCCTAACGTTTGTTGGTGAAGCCACCTACGCACCTTTATTGGGGCAAGTGGCCCGTGATACCGGAGTTGATTACAGTATTTTAGCCGGACGTATCGGTCGGATTAAAGATCAGGCCTGTGGTCAGCTCACCTTAGCCTTAACTGGCGGCAAAGAGCTGTTAGCCGAACAACAACTGCGTGCTGCCGGTGTGCATGTCGAGGTATTACGTCCATGAGTGAACTACTGATTAATATTGATTGGTATGAAATTTGGCAGGCCACATTAGATACCTTACTGATGCTCGGTGGCTCACTGCTATTCACGGTGATTTTAGGCTTACCGGTTGGGGTTTTATTATTTCTCGTCGGCCCGCGGCAAATGTTTGAGCACCGTGCTTTGTATGCCATGCTGTCATTTGTAGTGAACGTGCTGCGTTCTTTGCCGTTTATTATTCTATTGATTGTGATGATTCCGATCACTGTGGTGATGACCGGAACATCGCTGGGCGTGGCTGGGGCAATTCCGCCGCTGGTCGTGGGCACCACTCCGTTTTTTGCGCGCCTGGTGGAAACTGCTTTACGCGAAGTGGACCGCGGCATCATTGAAGCCACGCAAGCCATGGGCGCCAGTACGCGGCAGATTATTTTCAATGCCCTATTGCCTGAAGCGCGCCCAGGCATTATTGCTGCAACTACGGTAACTGCGATTACGCTGGTGTCTTATACGGCGATGGCGGGTGTCGTCGGTGCCGGTGGTTTAGGGGATTTAGCAATTCGCTTTGGTTACCAGCGCTTTCAAACTGATGTGATGGTGGTAACAGTCGTTTTACTGTTATTGCTGGTGCAGGTTTTGCAAAGTGTCGGTGACCGTCTTGTGTTACGGTTTTCTCGAAAGTAACAATAAAAACAGCTGTTTATGGCTGATGATCAATGCAATTGGAGTATTTTATGAAAAAAACATTATTAGCTTTAGCCGCCTTAAGCGTATTTTCTGTGCAGGCAGAGTCTTTAACCGTTGCTGCAACACCGGTACCGCACGCAGAAATTTTAGAATTTTTAAAGCCATCTTTAGCCGAGCAAGGTGTGGAGTTGGATGTAAAAGTATTTACGGATTACGTGCAGCCTAACGTACAAGTCGCGGAAGGTCGTTTAGATGCTAACTTCTTCCAGCACCAGCCGTACCTTGATGAGTTTAATAAAACCAAAGGCACCACTCTAGTCAGTGTTGCTGGTGTACATATTGAACCTTTTGGTGCGTATTCCAGCAAAATCAAACAGCTGGATGATCTGAAAATGGGCGCTAGCGTGGTGATTCCTAACGATGCCACTAACGGTGGTCGTGCTTTATTACTGTTGCAAACTGCAGGCGTGATTAAACTCAAGCCAGAAGCAGGCATTACGGCAACGCCACGTGATATTGCTGAGAATCCTAAAAAGATCAAAGTGCGTGAGCTGGAAGCAGCCACTTTACCGCGTGTCCTTGATCAAGTTGACTTGGCACTGATCAATACCAACTACGCACTTGAAGCGGGTCTAAACCCTAATAAAGATGCTTTAGTGATTGAAGGTGCTGATTCACCTTATGTGAATATTTTGGTGACGCGCGAAGACAATAAAAATGCTGAAGCCGTGCAGAAATTGGTTAAAGCGTTGCACAGCGATGAAGCTAAAGCCTTTATCAATGAAAAGTATAAAGGTGCGGTTGTACCGACGTTTTAATTCTTAGAACGATGCTTTGTTGATAGTAATAAAAAACCCAGCCTTATCTGAACTGACCCCCATTTATTGGACAGGTTAGTGCTCAAGCGGCAAAGGCCTGAGTTCGATATTGTATCGGACTCAGGCCTTTTAGTTTTAGCTTAATGCGTTCGTGATTATAGTAATGGATATATTCATCAACAGCTTTTTTCAGCTGCTCTACAGACGTCCATTTCTGTAAATAATATAGTTCTGATTTTAGCACTCCAAAGAAGCTCTCTATCACAGCGTTATCTAAGCAGTTTCCTTTCCTAGACATACTTTGTGAGAGCCCTTTACTGTGTAGCATTTCTTGGTACTTAGGGTTTTGATATTGCCAACCTTGATCGCTATGCACGACTGGCGTCTCATCTTTTTTAAGCACTTTATAAGCGCTGTTTATCATATCGGTAACCAAGCTAAGCGCAGGGCGATTTTTTAGCTCGTAGGCAAGAACTTCACCGTTATAAAGGTCCATCAGGGGTGATAAGTACAACTTCTCACCCGCCACATTAAACTCTGTGATATCTGTAACCCATTTTTCATTAGGGTGCGTCGCTGTAAAGTTACGCTGCAAAACGTTAGGTGCTATGCGACCCTCTTGCCCTCGATATGAGCGATATTTCTTAGGCCTAACTAAAGATTTAAGCCCTATTACCTGCATGATTCGCTGCACTTTTTTATGGTTAATGTGCTCATCCTGATGGCGTAAAACAGACGTAATACGACGGTAACCATAGCGCCCCTTATGGTGGTGGTAGATCTCTAGTATTTTGTCTTTAAGCGGAGCGTATACATCAGGCTTTGACTGTTGATCTGTATAATAATAGAAAGTACTCCGCGCTATATTCGCAATCTGGAGCAGTATCGTCAGAGGATACTTTTCCCTTAATTCAATAATGGCTTTTACTTTTTCTTTCTTTTGCTCGTGCTCTTTAAGGACTGCTCTTTTTGGCGGAGCAAGTCGTCCAACTTTTTTAAATAAGCATTTTCTGCACGCAAGTACGCGAGCTCTTCATGCAGTTTTTTCAGCTCTTGCTCTGCTGGAGTCAGGTTTATTGAAGGGGGCTTTAGTGGCTTTTTCATTTTAGCAGGACGTCCTTTAGGGCGAGGCTCAAGTGCTTTTATACCACCCTCATCATACAGACGCTGCCATTTACTAACGACACAGTGGCCTCCACGCAAATCAAAATAAACTGCTGTTTCCCTATATGACAGATGATGGTTTTTCATGTGTCCTAGGACTGAGAGTTTAAACTGGGCTGAGTAAGTACCGTATTTTTTCTCAAAAGCTTTAGCACCGTGCACCTGATATCGTTTATACCAAGCATGGAGCATGCTTTCTGATAACCCATACTGGTTAGCTAATGTTGTTATTCCGATGTTTGACTCGTGATATTCACGAGCAAGTTTTTCTTTAAATTCTGGTGAGTACTTAGACATAAAAAACCCCAAAAAGTCAGTCCAACTTTTTGGGGTCAGTTCA
>Ga0172382_10005246_pt1 | contig 19437 bp, 15 predicted proteins | sample Leawel138RmetaG_FD_122245 | JGI IMG/M metagenome (GOLD analysis project Ga0172382, IMG submission 122245) | Leachate microbial communities from a municipal landfill in Southern Ontario, Canada - Leachate well 138R metaG | ecosystem: Engineered > Solid waste > Landfill > Unclassified | place...
CAGAAGCTGTGCGCCCAGGGCGGCGGCCCGGTGGACGCCACCTTCAAGGCCATCGAGAGCGTGATCGACAGCGGCACCACGCTGCAGCTGTATTCGGTCAACAACATCACCAGTGGCACCGATGCCCAGGGCGAGGTCACCGTGCGCCTGGAGAAGGGCGGCCGCATCGTCAACGGCCAGGGCGCCGATACCGATATCGTCATTGCCTCGGCCAAGGCCTATCTCAACGCGCTGAACAAGATCATGGCACCGTCCGAGCGCGCCCACCCACAGGTGCCCACCGTCTGACGGTGATGGATACGCGGCGCCTGCACTATCTCGATGCCATGGGCATCCAGGCCTGGGTACGGCGCGAGAGCGCCGTACCCGGGAGGGACGAGGTACAAGATACGAGCTCCAAGGAAGACATTCCCTCGTCACTCGTATCTCGTACCTCATCCCCGGGCGCAGCGATGGATGACATCGCTGCGCTGGGCTGGGCGGAACTGCAACAGCGGGTGCAGAACTGCACCCTGTGCGAACAGCTGGTCGTATCGCGCACCCAGACCGTATTCGGCGTCGGTGACCGTCAGGCACAGTGGCTGGTCATCGGCGAGGCACCTGGGGCCGATGAGGATGCGCAGGGCGAACCGTTCGTGGGCCGCGCCGGGCAACTGCTCAACGCCATGCTGCTGGCCATCGGCCTGCAGCGTGAGCAGGTATATATCGCCAACGTGCTCAAGTGCCGTCCGCCCAACAACCGTGATCCCAAGGCCGAGGAGGCCGCGCACTGCGAGCCATATCTGCAACGCCAGATTGCCCTGCTCCAGCCGCGCCTGATCCTGGTGGTGGGGCGCATCGCGGCACAAAACCTGCTCAAGACCGACACTCCCATCGGCAAGCTGCGTGGAGTGGTACACCGCTACAACGATATCCCGCTGGTGGTCACCTATCACCCGGCCTATCTGCTGCGTTCCCCCGGCGAGAAGCGCAAGGCGTGGGATGACCTCAAGCTGGCCGTGCATACCCTGCAGCAGGGCACCCAGGCATGAGCGCCCTGCTGCAACATCCGGCGCCGCGCCTGCGTCCCATGCACGAGGAAGACGTGCCGGGTGTGATGGTGGTGGAGCTGCTCAACTACCCGTATCCGTGGACCGAGGGCATCATGCGCGACTGTCTGCGCGCCCGCTACAGTTGCTGGGTGTACGAGGCCGGCGACCGCGTCATCGGTTACGGCATCCTGTCGGCGGGGGCCGGCGAGGCGCACATCCTCAATATTTCCGTGCATCCCGACTATCAGGGGCGCGGTCTGGGGCGTGAGCTGATGGCGCACCTGCTCGATCGCGCCCGGGAGCACGGCGCCGACACTGCCTTTCTCGAGGTGCGCCCGTCCAACCGGGCCGCCGTGCATCTGTACGAATCCATCGGCTTCAATCAGGCCGGTCTGCGCCGTGATTACTACCCCGCCGCACGCGGGCGCGAGGATGCGCTGATCATGGCGCTGGCGCTATAACGTCGGCTGTGGCAGCTGAGGCATCAGAAGTGAAGCACCTTGGCATCGCATCCGTCTCCGCTTACGTCTCATCTTCTCAGGAGGAGTCAGCATGAGCTTCAGTGATGAACTGGCCCGGAGCCTGCAACTGAATCGCATCACCCGGCGGCAGGCACTGTGGCTCATCGGTGCCGGCACCCTGGGGGCGGCCGGTGTGTCCCTGCAGGGTTGCGCCACATCGCCGGTGACCGGCAAGAGTATCCTGGTCGGCATGAGCGAGGCACAGGAGCGTGAGATCGATGCGCAGGTCTCGCCGCACCAGTTCTCCCAGGACATGGGGGCCATTCGGGACGGTGCGGTCAACGAGTACGTCAGCAGTATCGGCAACAGCCTCCACCAGCGCAGCCACCGGCCGCAGATGCCGTATTCCTATCGCGTGCTGAATGCCAACTACATCAATGCCTATACCTTTCCGGGTGGCGCCATGGGCGTGACGCGCGGCATCCTCACCGAGCTGGATGACGAGGCGGAGCTGGCGGCCCTGCTGGGGCATGAGATCGGCCACGTCAACGCACGCCATGCGGCGCAGCGTCAGGGCAAGGCGCTGGTGGCCCAGGTCGCCGTGGCAGGGATCGCCATCGCCGCCGCGGATTCCGAGTGGGGCGCGGTGGCCGGCCTGGGCGGCACCATCGGCGCCAGCGCGCTGCTGGCGAGCTATTCGCGCGACAACGAGCGCGAGGCCGATGCCCTGGGACAGGAGTACATGGTGCGCGACGGCTATCCGGCCAGCGGCATGGTGCGCCTGCATCAGCTGTTGGTGGAGCAGGAGAAACACGAGCCCAGCCTACTGGAAACCATGTTTTCCTCCCATCCCATGAGCAGCGAGCGGCGCAATACGGCGCAGGAACTGGCCAACACACGTTATGCAGGCAGCCAACGGGCCGATCCGCAGCGTGAGCGCTTCATGGACAGCACGGCCAGTTTGCGTCGCATCAAGCCCACCATCGATGACTGTCAGCAGGGCGAGAAGGCGCTGGCGGCGAAGGATTATCAACAGGCCGAGGGACATTTCCAGTCGGCGCTGAAGCGCACGCCGGATGACTACGCCGCCAACCTGCGCATGGCGCAGTGCCTGCAGGCGCAGAAGAAGAACCAGGCGGCGCGCGAATACGCCGACAAGGCCAGGGCGGTGTATCCGCAGGAGGCACAGGCGCACAAGCTGTCTGGCGTGCTGTCCCTGAGCATGCGCCGGCCGGATGCTGCCTATGAATCCCTGGATCAGTTCGACCGTCTGCTGCCCGGCGACCCCGGGGTGACCTTCCTCAAGGGCGTGGCCCTGGAAGGCACCGGCGACAGGCAGCGCGCTGCGCAGCAGTACCGCTCCTATCTGGGCATCACCCAACAGGGTGACGCCGCCAAGTATGCGGCCGAACGCCTGAAGCGCTGGGGCTACGCCCGCTAGCCGGTGGCTGGGGGGCTCCTGCAGCCGCCCCGCCCACGGGCGGCCCGAATCGGTTAAAATGGCGCCCTTTTGCGGCCATCACGATTCCCATGAGCATCATCGAGAAAGAAGCGGCGCGCCGCCGCACCTTTGCCATCATCTCCCATCCGGATGCCGGCAAGACCACGCTGACCGAAAAGCTGCTGCTGTTCGGCGGGGCAATTCAGCTCGCCGGCACGGTCAAGGGGCGCAAGGCCGCGCGCCATGCCACCTCCGACTGGATGGAGCTGGAAAAGCAGCGCGGCATCTCCGTCACCTCGTCGGTGATGCAGTTTCCCTATCGCGACCACGTCATCAACCTGCTCGACACCCCGGGCCACGAAGACTTCTCCGAGGACACCTACCGCACGCTGACTGCGGTGGACTCGGCGCTGATGGTCATCGACGGCGCGAAGGGCGTCGAGTCGCGCACCATCAAGCTGATGGACGTGTGCCGCCTGCGCGACACGGCGATCATCACCTTCGTCAACAAGATGGACCGCGAGAGCCGGCCGCCCATCGACCTGCTGGACGAGGTGGAGCAGGTGTTGAAGATCAACTGCGCCCCCATCACCTGGCCCATCGGCATGGGCAAGGGCTTCAAGGGCGTGTTCCACCTCTACAACGACGCCATCTATCTGTTCTCGCCGCAGCACGGCGGGCGCATCGCCGATGCCGAGGTCATCCAGGGCCTGGACAATCCACGCCTGGACGAGCTGTTCGGCACCCTGGCGCAGGAACTGCGCGACGAGATCGAACTGGTGCGCGGCGCCAGCCACGAATTCGACCTGGAAGCCTTCCGCCGCGGCGAACTGACCCCGGTATTCTTCGGCTCCGGCATCAACAACTTCGGTGTGCGCGAGGTGCTCGACGCCCTGGTGGACTACGCGCCGACGCCGCTGCCGCGTGCCACCACGTCGCGCACCGTGCAGCCCACCGAGGAGAAGTTCAGCGGCTTCGTTTTCAAGATCCAGGCCAACATGGACCCGGCCCACCGCGACCGCGTTGCCTTCCTGCGCGTCTGCTCCGGCCGTTACAGCCAGGGCATGAAGGTGAAGCATGTGCGCCTGGGGCGCGAGGTGAAGATCGCCAACGCCATCACCTTCATGGCGCAGGAGCGCGAGGCGGTGGAGGATGCCTGGTCCGGCGACATCATCGGCCTGCACAACCACGGCACCATCCAGATCGGCGATACCTTCACCGAAGGCGAAGACCTCAAGTTCACCGGCATCCCGCACTTTGCCCCGGAGCTGTTCCGCCGCGCCGTGCTGAAAGATCCGCTGCGCATGAAGGCGCTGCAGAAGGGGCTGGAGCAGCTGTCGGAGGAGGGCGCCACCCAGCTGTTCCGCCCGCTCAAGAACAACGACCTGATCCTCGGCGCCGTCGGCGTGCTGCAGTTCGATGTGGTCGCCTACCGTCTCAAGGACGAATACAACGTCGACTGCATCTTCGAGCCGGTCACCGTGAATACCGCGCGCTGGGTCGAATGCGACGATGCCAAGAAGCTGGAGGAGTTCAAGGTGAAGGCCCACGACAACCTTGCCGTCGACGGCGCCGGTCTGCTCACCTATCTGGCCCCCACCCGCGTCAACCTCAACCTGACGCAGGAGCGCTGGCCCGAGGTGCGCTTCTTCGATACGCGGGAGAAGTAATCACGAAAGCAAAAGCTCAACGCAGGGGCGCAGAGAGTGCAGAGAACGCAGAGCCATCAATAGCAACCTCTGCGCCTCTGCGCCTCTGCGTCGGGTGTTTGATTTTTTGGGTAGGGTATTAGACGAGTATGCACGGCGAGGGATTCATCGGCGTGTTCGATTCCGGGGTGGGCGGCCTGTCGGTGCTGCGTGCCATCCGCGCATTGCTGCCGGCGGAGAACCTGCTCTACATCGCCGATTCTGCCCATGCCCCCTATGGCGACCTGACCCCCGAGCGCATCCGTGACCGCTCCGAGCGCATCACCCGCCATCTGGTGGAGCACGGCGCCAAGGCCGTGGTGGTGGCCTGCAATACCGCCACCGCCATTGCGGTCGAACACCTGCGCACCCTCTATTCCCTGCCTATCATCGCCATTGAACCGGCGGTCAAGCCCGCGGTACATCGCACCGCCACCGGTACCGTCGGCGTGCTTGCCACCAGCGCCACCCTCGCCAGCCCGCGTTATGCCGCGCTGCTCGCTCGCTACGGTGACCGTGCCAGGGTGGTGGCGCAGGCCTGCCCCGGCCTGGTGGAGCGCATCGAGCACGGCGACTGGGACAGTGCCGATACCCGCGGCCTGCTGCGGGGGTATGTCACCCCCTTGCTCAGCGCCGGCGTCGACCAGCTGGTGCTGGGCTGCACCCACTATCCCTTTCTGCGCGGACTCATCGAGGAGATCGCCGGCCCGGCGGTGGAGGTACTGGAAACCGGCCCTGCCGTAGCGGCCGAACTGCGTCGGCGCCTTGCCGCCGGCGCCCTGCTGGCCGCGCCGGGGCGGGGCGAGGTGCGCTTTCTCACCTCCGGCGCCCCGGAGCGGGTGGCCCCGGTGCTGGTGCGGCTGTGGCAGGAGCCGGTGCAGCTGGAGGCCTGGTCGGGCTGATCCGCGTTCGGTCCCCGTAGCGGGCATGTTTTGCGTTAGAATCCCTTCACTTTGCCTCTGCGCAGCCTTTGCCGTGGGCGACAGCCCATGATAATAAACATTAGAAATTAATAACTTATGTCTGCAAGCTCCTATACCGCCGAATCCATCGAGGTGCTGTCCGGCCTCGACCCGGTGCGCAAGCGCCCGGGCATGTATACCGATACCTCGCGTCCCAACCATCTGGCGCAGGAGGTGATCGACAACTCGGTGGACGAGGCCATCGCCGGCCACGCCAAGACCATCGAGGTGACGCTGTACAAGGACGGCTCGCTGGCCGTCTCCGACGACGGCCGCGGCATGCCGGTGGACATGCATCCGGTGGAAAGGATGCCCGGCGTGGAGGTGATCCTCACCAAGCTGCACGCCGGCGGCAAGTTCTCCAACAAGAACTACCAGTTCTCCGGCGGCCTGCACGGCGTCGGCGTCTCCGTGGTCAATGCCCTGTCCAAGCATCTCGAGGTGTGGGTACGGCGCGACGGCAAGGAATACAACATCGCCTTCAAGGACGGCCACAAGGCCTCGCCGCTGGAGGCGGTGGGCGAGGTGGGCAAGCGCAACACCGGCACCACGGTGCGCTTCTGGCCCGACCCGCAGTTCTTCGACTCGCCCAGGTTCGCCGTGCCGCGCCTGAAGCACGTGATGCGCGCCAAGGCGGTGCTGTGTCCCGGCCTGCGCATCACCTTCTTCGACGAGGCGGCGGGCGAGCGCGAGGAGTGGCATTACGAGGACGGCCTGCGCGCCTATCTGCTCGATGAACTGAAGGAGTGCGAGCTGCTGCCGGAGGAACCGTTCATCGGCAGCCTGGCCGGCAACACCGAGGCGGTGGACTGGGCGGTGGTGTGGCTGCCCGAGGGCGGCGAGCCGGTGGCCGAGAGCTACGTCAACCTGATCCCCACCGCCCAGGGCGGCACCCACGTCAACGGCCTGCGCACCGGCCTCACCGAGGCGATGCGGGAGTTCTGCGAGTTCCGCAACCTGCTGCCGCGCGGCGTCAAGCTGGCACCGGAGGATGTGTGGGACAAGGCGAGCTACATCCTGTCGGTAAAATTGCAGGACCCGCAGTTCTCCGGCCAGACCAAGGAGCGTCTCACCTCGCGCGAGTGCGCGCCGTTTGTCTCCGGCGTGGTGAAGGACGCCTTCTCGCTCTGGCTCAACCAGCATGTCGACCTCGGCGAGCGCCTGGCGGAGCTGGCCATCAGCAGCGCGCAGAGCCGCCTGCGTGCCGGCAAGAAGGTGGCGCGCAAGAAGGTGACGCAAGGCCCGGCGCTGCCCGGCAAGCTGGCCGACTGCACCAGCCAGGACCCGGCGCGCAGCGAGCTGTTCCTGGTGGAGGGCGACTCCGCTGGCGGCTCGGCCAAGCAGGCGCGCGACAAGGACTTCCAGGCCATCATGCCGCTGCGCGGCAAGATCCTGAACACCTGGGAGGTGGACCCGGCCGAGGTGCTCGGCTCGCAGGAGGTGCACGACATCGCCGTGGCCATCGGCGTCGACCCCGGTTCCGACAACCTGGAGGGCCTGCGCTACGGCAAGGTGTGCATCCTGGCCGACGCCGACTCCGACGGCGCCCACATCGCCACCCTGCTGTGCGCGCTGTTCGTGCGTCACTTCCGCCCGCTGGTGGCCAACGGCCACGTCCACGTCGCCATGCCGCCGCTGTTTCGCATCGATATCGGCAAGGACGTGTATTACGCCCTCGACGAGGCGGAGAAGCAGGGCGTGCTCGATCGCATCGCCGCCGAGGGCAAGCGCGGCAAGGTCAGCGTCACCCGCTTCAAGGGCCTCGGCGAGATGAACCCGCTGCAATTGCGCGAGACCACCCTGGCGCCGGATACGCGCCGCCTGGTGCAGCTCACCATCGAGCCGGGCGACGACACCAATCAGCTGCTCGACATGCTGCTGGCCAAGAAGCGCTCTAGCGAGCGCAAGAGCTGGCTGGAGCAGAAGGGCGATCTGGCGGAGGTATGAGGCAATGAAACATCTGGTACTCGTCGCCCACGGCAGCCGCCGCGAGGCCTCCAACGAGGAGGTGCGCCAGATCGCCGCGCGCCTCAAGGCCCTGGCCGGCACCCGCTATGCGGACGTCACCGCGGCCTTTCTCGAGCTGGCCGAGCCGAGCATCCCCGGCGCCATCCAGTGCTGTATCGAGCGCGGCGCGCAGGAGGTGGTGGTGCTGCCCTATTTCCTGTCGCAGGGGCGCCATGTGGCGACCGACATCCCCGAGCAGGTGCAGCCCAAGCAGACGGAGCACCCGCAGGTGCGGATCACCATCGCGCCCTATCTCGGTGCGGCGGAGGAGGGCATCGCCGCCATCCTGCTGCAACTGGCGCAATAGGAACACTGAGCGAACGTCATGGCTGAAACTACCGAGATGAATTACGAAGGCGTCGAGCGTCTGCCGCTCAAGGCCTTCACCGAGAAGGCGTACCTGGACTATTCCATGTACGTGATCATGGACCGCGCCCTGCCGCATATCGGCGACGGTCTCAAGCCGGTGCAGCGCCGCATCGTCTACGCCATGAGCGAGCTGGGGCTGAAGGCTGGCGCCAAGTACAAGAAGTCGGCGCGTACCGTCGGTGACGTGCTGGGCAAGTTCCATCCCCACGGCGACTCCGCCTGCTACGAGGCGATGGTGCTGATGGCGCAGCCGTTCTCCTACCGCTATCCGCTCATCGACGGCCAGGGCAACTGGGGCGCGCCGGACGACCCGAAGTCCTTCGCCGCCATGCGTTATACCGAATCGCGCCTGGCGAAGTTCTCCGACCTGTTGCTCACCGAGGTGGATCAGGGCACGGTGGACTGGGTGCCCAACTTCGATGGCACGCTGGAAGAACCGTCGATTTTGCCGGCACGCGTGCCCCACGTGCTGCTCAACGGCACCACCGGCATCGCCGTGGGCATGGCCACCGACATCCCGCCGCACAACCTGCGCGAGGTGGTGAGCGCCTGCGTACGTCTGCTGGAGGAGCCCAAGGCCACCATCGAGCAGCTGTGCGAACACGTGCAGGGGCCGGACTATCCCACCGAGGCGGAGATCATCACCCCGCGCGCCGATCTGCTGAAGATGTACCACAGCGGCGGCGGCAGCGTGCGCATGCGTGCCAAATGGGAGCGTGACGAGAGCGATATCGTCATCACCGCGCTGCCCTATCAGGTGTCCGGCGCCAAGGTGCTGGAGCAGATCGCCCAGCAGATGCAGCAGAAGAAGCTGCCCATGGTGGAGGACCTGCGCGATGAGTCGGATCACGAAAACCCGACGCGCCTCGTCATCGTGCCGCGCTCCAACCGCATCGACGTGGACGAGCTGATGAATCATCTGTTCGCCACCACCGACCTGGAGCGCAGCTACCGCGTCAACATGAACGTGCTCGGCCTCGACGGCCGGCCGCGGGTGAAGAACCTGCGCGACATGCTGACCGAGTGGCTGGAGTTCCGCCTCCGCACCGTGCGCCGCCGCCTGGAGCACCGCCTCGACAAGGTGCAGCGCCGCCTGCACCTCCTCGACGGCCTGCTCATCGCCTTCCTCAACATCGACGAGGTGATCCACATCATCCGCACCGAGGACCAGCCCAAGCCGGTGCTGATGGCGCGCTTCGGCCTGTCCGACGAGCAGGCCGAGGCGATCCTCGAACTCAAGTTGCGCCACCTGGCCAAGCTGGAGGAGATGAAGATCCGCGGTGAGCAGGACGAACTGGCCAAGGAGCGCGATGCCCTGGAGAAGACGCTGTCGTCCGAGGCGCGGCTGAAGACGCTGGTGAAGAAGGAACTCATCGCCGATGCCGAGGGCTATGGCGATGCGCGCCGCTCACCGCTGGTGGAGCGCGCCGCCGCCCAGGCCCTGGACGAGACCGCGCTGGTCGGTGTCGAGCCGCTCACCGTGGTGCTGTCGGAAAAGGGCTGGGTGCGTGCCGGCAAGGGGCATGACCTCGACCCCACCGGCCTCAGCTACAAGGCCGGCGACGGCTACAAGGACGCCGCGCGCGGCAAGAGCAACCAGCTGGCCACCTTCATCGATTCCACCGGCCGCAGCTATTCGCTGCCGGCGCATACCCTGCCCTCGGCGCGCGGTCAGGGTGAACCGCTGTCCGGCCGCGTCAATCCCATCGCCGGCGCCGCCTTCGAGAGCGTGCTGATGGGCGAGGACGAGGAGCTGGTGCTGCTCGCCTCCGACGCCGGTTACGGTTTCGTTGCGAAGCTCTCTGATTTGCATGCGCGCAACAAGGCCGGCAAGAACGTGCTCAACCTGCCCAGCGGTGCCCGGGTGCTGCCGCCACAACGGGTGGGCGATTACGCCAGTGATTTCATCGCCGCCGCCACCAACGACGGCCGCCTGCTGGTGTTCCCGCTCAGCGAGCTGCCGCAGATGCCGCGCGGCAAGGGCAACAACATCATCGGCATCCCGGCCAACAAGGCCGCGCTGCGCGAGGAGTATGTGGTGGCGGCGGCGGTGATACCGGCCGACGGCGCGGTGACGCTGTTTGCCGGCAAGCGCCACATCACCCTCAAGGCCGGCGATCTGGAGCACTATCGTGGCGAGCGCGGGCGGCGCGGCAACAAGCTGCCGCGCGGTTTCCAGCGGGTCGATGCGATGATGGCCGGGGAAAAGGCCTGACCGCGGCCTGGTGCGCATGGTGCAATGCCGGGATGGCAGATTGACGTTTGCCGCCGCAGGCTGCAGTAATCGGTGAGTTCATCAAACGGGCCATCGGCCCGGTAATGGGGAGCGGCTATGAGTGACGACGGCAAGGCCAAGGCGAAGATTCTGGTAGCCGATGACTCACGGCTGATACGCGCCAGTTTTGCCCGCTATCTGGGCGAACAGTTCGAGGTGCAGCTGTGCGAAAACGGCGCCCAGGCCTTGGCGGCGCTGGAGCAGGCCGATGATTTCAGCCTGATCTTTACCGACCTCTCCATGCCGGGGGTGGATGGCTATCAGCTGCTGGAGTGGATCCGCAACAGCGAGAATCCCCGCATCCGTGACATGCCGGTGATCATCGTGACGGGCAAGGAGGATGACGAACAGGAGCGGGAACGCATCCTGGCCCTGGGCGCCACCGATTTCATCAACAAGCCGTTTCACTCCTCCGAGCTGGTGTCGCGTGCCCGCGGTTATGCCTCGTTGCGCAAGACGGTTACCGAGCTGGAACGGGAGGTTCCCGTCGACAAGCTGACCGGCCTGGCGACGCGTGACTATTTCATGGAGCAGGGCGGCAGGCACCTGGCGCTGGCGCGCCGGCAGGGTTTCAAGATTGCGGTGGCGCGTATTGCGGTGGCCAATCTGGATGAGTTGAAGCAGGAGTTCGGCGTGCCCCTGGTGGTGAAGATGCTGGCCCTGGTCGCGAAGGTATTGCGCGAGAACGTGCGCACGGAAGATATCGCCGCCTGCTTCGGCACCGGGCAGTATGCCTTGTTGCTGCTCGGGGCCGACCCCCAGGCCAGCGTCCAGGTGTGGGCCAGGATCCGCGCGCGCCTGGGTAATTTCGAACTCAAGGTGGGCGAGCGCAAGGCGCTCATTGCATTCAAGGCGGGCATCTCGACCCACAACCTGCAGGATACGGCGGCCGGCTTCGAGCTTCTGTTGCAGCAGGCCGAGGATGACCTGGCGGCGCAGCTGAAAAAGAACTGACCGGCAGTTCCCTGCGGTTCAACCGCGGCATCACTCTCCGCTGCGCTTCTCCTGCAGGGTGCGCAGTTTTTCCAGCACCCGCTCGGCGCGTTCGGCATGCGCATTGACCCGCTCGTTGGCCGGGTCGAGTTGTTGTGCCTTGCGCCAGGCGGCCAGTGCCTGCTCGTATTTGCCCCTGCTGTAGAGGGCGATGCCGCGCTCGGTATGCTGGTTCACCGCCTCGGCGACCTCTGCATTCAGTTCGCTGCGTAGTTGCGCCACTTCGTCGGGTGGCGTGGGCTGCAGTTCGAGCAAGGCCAGCAGGCGCTGTGCCTCGCCCCAGTTCTTGTCCGCATAGGCCTGACGGTAGCGCTGCAGCAATTCCTGGGTTTCGTCCTCGCGGGCCGTCTTGCTGGCTGCCTTGGCGGGGGCCGGCGGTCCGAGCCGGCGCAGCAGTTCCTGATTGGCGTGTTTGGTCTCCGGGGCGGGATGCAGGCGCAGGGCCAGGGTGAGAGTACGGCGGGCCTTGTCCAGTTCCTTGTGCTCCAGCGCGGTGCGGCCAAGGCGGGTCAATTCAGTGCCGATGCGCGCGGCCTCTGCCTGGGCCGCACGCAGGTCGCTTTGCGTGCTCCAGGTGTGGGGGGCCACGCTGGCGCGCGTGCCGTAGACGGGCAGCAGGCGGAGCAGACCTTCACCCCGGGCAAGCAGCAGTTCCAGGTCCAGTTGTTCCAGGCGGGCCGCCTGTTGCTGCAACAGGCGGCGCTGGCTGTCCTGCAATACGCTGCTGTCGGGCAGACGCGACAAGGCCAGGGCGGTACGCTCCAGCGCCTGCTCCCATTGTCCCTGCCGCGCCAGCTCCATGCTCTGGTTTACTGTCTCGCGCTCGTACTGTCCGGCACGGTGCGCAACTGCGGCGCGCTTTTTCATCAATGCGGCGTAATCGGGGTGCTCCGGCTTGATGTGGCTCAGCGCCGCCAGGGCCTTGCCGTATTCCTGTTCTGCCACCCAGCGTTCGACATGGCTATCCACATCGCCGCTCACGCTGGCGAGGTATGCGCAGCCGTTCAGCGTCAGCAGCAACAACAAAGTGAGCAGGCGCGGGTACATCAGGCGGTGTGGTGGTGGCGCGGCTGGCGCAGGATGTGGTGGTAGTGTTGCTCCAGCTGGCTGCGCAGCGGCTCGGCCAGATCCAGTACCTCGACGGTGGCCACGGGCTGCTGCTTGCCGCGCAGGCGGATGGTGTCGTGTTCGCGGCTGACGAGCTTGCCGGCCAGTATCGGCAGGTCGTGCATCACCTTGCTGATGATGATCTGATCCGCCTCGGCCACGGTGGACAGGCGCGAGGCGAGGTTAACCGCATCGCCGACCACGGTGTAATCCATCCGGTCGTGCGAACCCATGTTGCCGGCGAGCATCACGCCGGAGTTGCAGCTGACGTGGAAATGCAACGGGATTTGCCCGCTGGCCTCGCGCTGCTGGTTCAGCTCACCGATCAGCCGCTGGATGAGTACCGCACAGCAGATGGCGTTGAGGGTGTGTTCCGCATCGGGTTCCGGTACGCCGAATACCAGCATGGCGCAGTCGCCCATGTATTTGTCGACATGGCCCTGGTAGGCCTGTGCGGCCTCGGCGATGACACCAAAATAGTCATTCAGCAGGGTACTGATCTCCTGCGGCGTCAGTCGTTCCGACAAGGCCGTAAAGCCGGCGATGTCGGCAAACAGCACGCTCGCCTCCACATGCTGGCCACCCAGCTGCACCTGGGCCAGGTCGCTGAGTACCTCGCGGGCCACCTTGGGCGATACATAGCGCGAGAACACCTGCTCCACCTGCTCCTTGCGTACCAGGCCGTCGCTCATGGTGTTGAAGGCCTGCATCAGCGTGCCGAGTTCGTCGTTGCGCCGCTCGGCAAAGCGGAAGCTGTAATTGCCGCGGGAGATCTGCAGGCTGGCATCCATCAGCTCGTTGATCGGGCGGGACAGGCGCTGGCCGAGCAGGATGGCGGCAACGGCGCCAAGAAAAACCATGAGCAGGGTGGCGGCCGTCACCGCGCGCAGGGTATCGCGCTGAGCCTGGCTGAGTTGTGAATGATCGAAGGTGAGCAAGACGTAGCCGGCGGTCAGTTCGCGTACCACGATGGGGGTGAAAAACGCGATCACTCCGCTGGTGTTGCCGCGCTCCTGTGACTGCCACTCCACTGCGGCTATGGCGGCGGCGCCGGCGGACTGGCGCGCCAGCTGCTGCAATTGCGCCGGCGGCGGCGCCACCCCGGCGCTGGCGATGGGGGCGAGGTCGTCGGAGTAGATGACGGCACCGCGCACGCCGTCGTGGCGCATCATCCCGCCGGCGGCCAGGCGCAGGGTCAGGGCGTCACCGGCGAGCAGGGGTTCCTTGACCGTCTCGGCCATCTGGCTGATCAGGGCCTGGCCGAACTGATTCATCTGCTGGCGCAGCAGTCGGGTCTGGTTGTCCACCACCACCATCCCCAGCAGGGACATTCCCGCAGAAATGACAAGGGTAATAGTCAGGGCCAGCTTGTAGGCGATGGGAAAGTGCGACGGCTGCAGGCGCAGCCACAATTGCATGGCGCGGGACGGCAGGCCGGCTATCTGCTGGACAATCCGCGTGGTTACGTCTCGTGCCGTTCTGAGGGTGAGGCTGCCTGCGCGCATAAGGGTGACGGTTCGACAGTCGGGGCGCCATCATAGCATGGCACCGGCCATGGTCGGCCGTGCGGCAGATCTCAGCCTCCGGCAGGCGCGAACTGCCGGCACTCGCGGAAGATGCGTTTGTCGCACTGGCGGCAGATGGCGTGGTCCAGCCTGTCGTTGACGATGGTCTTCAGCGCCTCGGTCTTGGAGTGGAAGATGTTCTCGTCACCGATGGTCTTGATGTAACCGCCCTTGTGCAGGGTGCCGCACACGGTGTCCTTGACCTCGTACAGATAGAAGCCCCCCCCCAGTTTGTGGCGCCGCTCGGCTTCCTGGGTCAGCATCTCGGCGCCGGCGAGGTCGACGAAGTTGATGGCCTTGGCCACCAGCAGCAGGTGTTTCTGCTGCGGGTTAAGCGTGTCGACGTTGTGCATGGTCTGTTCGACGTGATTGATGGCGCCGAAGAACAGTGAGCCCTCGATGCGCAGGATCTTGAGCTGCGGACATTCCGGCAGGGCCGGGTCGGTGGTGAAGGCGCGCTTCTCGTGCTGCGGGTCAGGCACGCGGCTGAGGATGCGCGGACGCGAGGTGCGGTTGAGGTAGAACACCAGCGACAGCATCACGCCGAGCAGGATGGCGAATTCCAGTTCCAGGAACAGCGCGCCGAAGAAGGTGGCGCCGAGCACGATGGTTTCATTGCGGCTGACGCGGATGATCTGGCCGATGTGATGAAAGTCGATCAGGCCCCAGGCCACCAGGAACAGGATGCCGGCCATGGCCGCCACCGGCAGGTAGGCTGCGAGCGGGGCGACCAGCAGCACGATCAGCGCCAGGGCGATGGCGGCGAACACCGAGGCCAGCGGGGTCTGGGCCCCGGCGGCAAAATTGACGCCGCTGCGGTTGAACGAGCCGCTGCTCGGGTAGGCGGAGAAGAAGGCGCCGATCATGTTGGACAGGCCCTGGCCAACGAACTCCTGGTTGCCGTCGATGCGCTGCTGGGCCTTGTTGCCGATGGAGCGGGCGATGGACACTGCCTCGGTGATGGCGAGCAGGGCCACGGCCACCGCGCTGGGCGCCAGCTGCTTGATGGTATTGAGCGACAGGTCGGGCAGGGACAGCGGCGGCAGGTGGGTGGGGAGGGCGCCGACGGTACGGATGCCGGTGATCTCCACGCCGAAGGCCAGGTTGAGGGCCAGGGCGAACAGGCTGCCCAGCAGCATGGCGATGATCATGTAGACGCGGCGTGCATAGCGCCGTGCCACGATGCCGCTCACCAGGGTCACCATGCCGACGGCGGTGACATAGGGATTGATGGCGTCCAGCTGCTGGAAGAAGGCGTAGATGATTTCGTAGAAGTGGCTGCCGCGGGGAATGTCCAGGGCGAAGAAATTCTTGATCTGGCTGGCGGCGATGAGGATCGCCGCGCCGGCGGTGAAGCCGACCACCACCGAGTGGGAGATGAAGTTGACCAGGCTGCCCATCTTGGCCAGGGCCATTACCAGCTGCAGCACACCGACCAGGAAGGCGAGGGTGATGGCGAGGCGCACGAAGTCGGCGCTGCCCGGTTCGGCCAGGGGGCTGAGGGAGGCGAACACCACGATGGAGATGGCGGTAGTGGGGCCGGAGACCAGATGCCAGGAACTGCCCCACAGGGCGGCGATTATCGCCGGCACCATGGCGGCGTAGAGGCCGTACTCCGGCGGCAGGCCGGCGATGGTGGCGAAGGCGACGCCCTGGGGCAGGACGATGACGGCGCCGGTCAGGCCGGCGAGCAGGTCGGCGCGGGCACTGTCACGGCTGACGCGCGGCCACCAGCGCAGAAACGGAAACAGCTTGACCCAGAACAGATTGCATTGCGCGAGGGCATTCATGTGCGGAGAGCCTTCAGCATGGGGCGCCGCCATGGTGCATGGGCGGCGGTAACAATTGAGTGTGGCGATTATATAATGAAATTCTGATGCTTTGCCGGATCAAAATTGATTCTGCGCAAGGAACTGCCCGTGGTGTGATGGGTCTATCATGCGGCGCCGGACGGCTCTTGAAGCGGCAGGACCATGCCCTCATCTTCCGTCCGGTAATATCCCATATCCGTTGACAGCCCTTTTAAGGAGTGAACAAGCTGCCATGAAGCGCATTTTCCTGTTCCTGGTCACCAATCTGGCCATCATTGTGGTACTCAGTATCACCCTGCGCCTGCTCGGTGTGGAACGCATCCTCGATGCCGAAGGGGTGGATCTCAACCTCAACGCCCTGCTGGTGTTCGCCGCGGTGTTCGGTTTCGGCGGCTCGCTCATCTCGCTGATGATCTCCAAGTGGACGGCCAAGCACATGACCGGCGCCCAGGTCATCGAACAGCCGCGCACCGCCACCGAGCAGTGGCTGGTGGCAACGGTACGGCGTCAGGCCCAGCTGGCCGGTATCGCCATGCCCGAGGTGGCCATCTACGAGGCACCGGAGATCAATGCCTTTGCCACCGGACCGAGCCGCAACAATTCGCTGGTGGCGGTGAGCAGCGGTCTGCTGCAGAAGATGAACCAGGACGAGGCGGAGGCCGTGCTGGCCCACGAGGTAAGTCACGTGGCCAATGGCGACATGGTGACCCTGGCCCTGATCCAGGGCGTGGTCAACACCTTTGTCATCTTCCTGTCGCGCGTCATCGGCCATCTGGTCGACCGCGTGGTGTTCAAGACCGAACGCGGCCACGGCCCGGCGTTCTGGATTACCGCCATCATCGCCGAGCTGGTACTGGGCATCCTGGCCAGCATCATCGTCATGTGGTTCTCGCGCCAGCGTGAATTCCGTGCCGATGCCGGCGGCGCCAGCCTGGCCGGAACGCGCAAGATGGTTGCGGCGCTGGAGCGTCTGCAGATGAATCACGGCGCCGGCCAGCTGCCGGATCAGATGGCGGCCTTCGGCATTGCCGGCGGGTTGGGCAGCGGCCTCAAGCGCCTGTTCCTGTCGCATCCGCCGCTGGAAGAGCGCATCGCCGTGCTGAAGAGCCGGGCGATGGCGTAATTCGCCGCGCAGTATCGATACAAGGCCCTGGCAGTGGCCACTGCCAGGGCCTTTTGTTTTCGCGTGAGGGGGCGCTGCGCTGAAAATGCAAAAGGCCGCTCATCACGATGATGAGCGGCCTTGAATTTGGTACTCCCAAGGGGAATCGAACCCCTGTTTTCGCCGTGAGAGGGCGACGTCCTAGACCGCTAGACGATGGGAGCGTAATGATTGCTCGGCGTTTTCGGCCACCTCGTCCCGCAGGGACGGCACGACAACCCGCTGCGGGTGAATTGTCGCTGTCAGGTAGTGAAAAGCGCGTGGTATTATACCCAGATGCTCTCACGGCTCAAGCAATCTTTAGCGAAAAAATTGGGACTGGGTAACCGCAAGGAAACTCCCCCCGCTGCCCGTCCCTCCCCGCGCATCATCCCGCGCGGCGAGCACGGCCTGTCCCGCTCCAACATCAGCGAAAGTGCCCTCAAGGTGCTGTACCGCCTGCACAAGGCCGGCTACGAGGCCTATCTGGTGGGCGGCGGTGTGCGCGACATGCTGCTCGGGCGCGAGCCCAAGGATTTCGACATCAGCACCAACGCCACGCCGGAAGAGGTGAAGGCGCTGTTCCGCAACTGCATCCTCATCGGCCGCCGCTTCCGCCTGGCCCATGTGCGCTACGGCCAGGAAGTCATCGAGGTGGCCACCTTCCGTGCCCATCACGAGGCGGGCGAGGAGGGCGAGGGGGTGATGGAAAACGGCCGCATCCTGCGCGACAACGTCTATGGCAGCCTGGAAGACGATGCCTGGCGGCGCGATTTCACCGTCAACGCCCTGTATTACAACATTGCCGACTTCTCGGTGGTCGACCACACCGGCGGCATGGATGACATCAAGGCCGGCCGCCTGCGCATGATCGGCGACCCGCTGGCGCGCTACCGCGAGGACCCGGTGCGCATGCTGCGTGCGGTGCGCTTTGCCGGCAAGCTGGGTTTTCGCATCGATGAGGCCAGCGAGCAGGCCATCCGGGAACTGGGCGGCCTGCTGGAGGAGGTGCCGGCGGCACGCCTGTTCGACGAGGCCCTCAAGCTGTTCATGAGCGGCTATGCGGTGGAAACCTACGAACTGCTGCGCCATTACCACCTGTTCGGCCATCTGTTTCCGGATACCGAGAAGTGGCTGCGCTACGAGGACCACCACTATCCACGCACCTTCGTGGCGCGCGCGCTGGAAAACACCGACCTGCGACTGCAGGACGGCAAGACCGTAACCCCTGCCTTCCTGTTTGCCGCCCTGCTGTGGGAACCGGCGCGCAAGGAGGCCGAGCGTCTGCGCGCCAGGGGCGAGGGCGGACTGCAGGCCATGCAGCTGGCCGGCGATACCGTGGTGGCGCGGCAGGTGCAGCGCGTGGCCTTTCCCAAGCGCTTCACCCTGCAGTCACGCGAGATCTGGGAGATGCAGGAGCGCCTCACCGCCACCGGCGGCCGGCGGCCGTTCCGCCTGCTGGAGCATCCGCGCTTTCGCGCCGCCTACGACTTCCTGCTGCTGCGCGCCGAAAGCGGCGAGGACATCGGTGAACTGGCCGCCTGGTGGACCCAGTTCATCGCGGCCGACGAGGCCGGACGGCTGGAGCTTTCCTCCGGCCAGCGCAGCAGCGGCGGCGGCAGCGGCAAGAAGCGCCGCTCCCGCGGCGGCCGCCGCCGCAAGCCGGGCCAGCCCGTACCTACCGAAAGCTGACCTTGGCCGCAGTACGCGTCTACATCGGGCTGGGCAGCAACCTGGACGACCCGGTGCAGCAGCTGCACCGGGCATGGGCGGCACTGGCGCAGTTGCCGCAGACCCAACGGGTCGCCTGTTCCCGCTTTTACCGCAGCGCACCGCTCGGTCCGCAGGACCAGCCCGATTACGTCAATGCCGTGGCGGCGCTCGACACCACCCTGGCCCCCGCGGCGCTGCTTGATGCCCTGCAGGCCATCGAGGCCGCCCAGGGCCGTATGCGCCTGCGCCGCTGGGGGCCGCGCACCCTGGACCTGGACCTGCTGCTCTACGGCAGCGAAACCCTGGCCACGCCGCGCCTCACCGTGCCCCATCCCGGTCTCGCCGAGCGCAATTTCGTGCTCTATCCCCTGGCCGAACTGGCCCCCGGCCTGGTGTTGCCCGACGGCCGCGCGCTGGCGGACCTGCTGGCGCAATGTGATGCCGCCGGTTTGGAGCCGCTCACCGACGGCGAAGGCAATCCCGGCGTGATATCCTGAAATGATGAATCGCCCCCTGCGCCTGGATGCCTCTGCCGACAAACAGTCTGCTCCCCGCTTCATCGTGGTGGAGGGGCCGATCGGCGTGGGCAAGACCACCCTGGCACGGCGCCTGGCCGAGACCTTCGGCAGCGAACTGGTGCTGGAGGGGGCGGACGAAAATCCCTTCCTGGAGCGTTTCTACCAGGACCCGCGCAGCGCCGCCCTGCCGACCCAGCTGTTTTTCCTGTTCCAGCGCGCGCGCCAATTGCAGTCCTGGCGCCAGGGCGACATGTTCGCCCCGGTGCGGGTGGCCGATTTCCTGATGCAGAAGGATCGCCTGTTCGCCCAGATCACCCTGGACGACGACGAGCTGCGCCTGTACGAGCAGGCCTAC
>Ga0172382_10005249_pt1 | contig 19423 bp, 18 predicted proteins | sample Leawel138RmetaG_FD_122245 | JGI IMG/M metagenome (GOLD analysis project Ga0172382, IMG submission 122245) | Leachate microbial communities from a municipal landfill in Southern Ontario, Canada - Leachate well 138R metaG | ecosystem: Engineered > Solid waste > Landfill > Unclassified | place...
GACATTCTAATAAATATTGTCTTGAATTAATCGGAAATATTGAAACTGGAATTTGGAAATCTCTTAATAGAAAAATTCCACATGGAACACAAAAGTTAACAATGAATTATGAAGTTTCAGGTAAAAATCTAAGAAAAGAAGGAGAACAATTTGAAAATTGCTATATTGGATTTATATATTACACAAAAAATGGAAAGAAAAAATTCAAAGTGAATTCCTATTACGATACTTTTGACTGGAAAAAAGATAGTTTGGAACTTTCTGACCCTGATGGAGTATATAATGCTACATTAACAATATTTTCATCAATATCTGGATCATTTTTTGTAGATAATATAGTTTTTAATTCCAACCCATCTACAACTCAATAATTATTATGTTATAATATATTTATGAAAAAATTACCTATTGGAATATCAAACTTAGAAAAAATAATAAAAGGTAATTTTGTCTATATTGATAAAACTAAAATCGCTTTGGATTTAATTGATAATGGTGCTGGATATTATTTTCTGTCTCGTCCAAGAAGATTTGGTAAATCTCTGTTTCTTGATACATTAAAAGAGATTTTTCAAGGTAATAAAGATTTGTTTAAAGAATTATATATTTATGACAAATATGAATGGCAAAGTTATAATGTAATCTATCTTAATTTTAATGAAATATCTTATGGTAATCCTGAAGAATTTAATAATTCTTTAATAGCATTTCTAAATGCTGAAGCTTATAAATATAGTATTGAATTTAAAACAGAGTATGTTAAAGATATGTTTGCTGAATTAATAAGAAAAGTTGGTTGTAATAAAAAAGCTGTTATTTTAATAGACGAGTATGATAAACCAATTCTTGATAATATTGAAAACAAAGAAATTTCTAAAAAAATAAGAGATATTTTAAAATCATTCTACAGTGTTATTAAAGATAATGATGAATATCTTAAATTTGTTTTTCTTACTGGAGTCTCTAAATTTAGTAAAGTGAGTCTTTTTAGTGGTCTTAATAATCTTAATGATATTACAATTGATAAAAACTATTCAACTATTTGTGGTTATACACAAAGTGATATTGAAAATAAATTCAAAGAACATTTAAAAGACCAAGATTTTGACAAGATAAAAGAATGGTATAATGGTTATAATTGGCTTGGTGAAAGTGTTTATAATCCGTTTGATATACTTCTTTTTATTCAGAAAGGATTTGTTTTTGATAATTACTGGTTTTCCACCGGCACTCCAACCTTTTTACTTAAATTAATTGAAAATAACAATTATTTTTTACCTGATTTTGATAATATAGTTGCTGATAAAACAATGCTTGATAATTTTGATGTTGATAATATAAAAATTGAAACTTTAATGTGGCAAACAGGATATTTAACTATAGATAAGGTAGAAACTGTTCTTGATAATCGTATGTATTTACTTAAAATTCCTAATAAAGAAGTGAGCATATCAATGTTTGGTGTTTTAGCTGAATATATTACAAAAAATACTACTTATAAAGAATATTCTAATATTATATTAAAATCTTTATTAAATAATGATTTTGAAACTCTCAAAACATATTTGAAAACTTTATACTCATCAATTCCATATAATCTTTTTACTAAAAATAAAATGTATAAATATGAAGGCTATTATGTAAGTGTTTTTTATTCATATTTAAAAGCTCTGGGCCTTGAAATTATTGGTGAAGATGTTACAAATAAAGGAAGAATTGATATTACAATTATTCTTCCAGAAACAATTTATATTATTGAGTTTAAAACTGATGGCAAAAATTCACTTGAACAGATTAAAGAAAAGAAATATCACGAAAAATATATTGATAGAAACAAAAAAATAATATTACTTGGTATTGAGTTTGATAAAAAAGAGAGAAATATTGTTAAAATAAAAGCAGAAAAGCTTGAAAAATAAAAACTTCAAGCTTTATGAATATAAGTTATTGTTTAAATTCTTTTAATATAACTCCCCATGTTGGATTCATTCTAATTTCAATATTACCATTTTTTTCAATTACTTTTGAATTATTATCAAGAACATCTATAAAAATCCTATTAGAGTTATTATTAATTGTTTTTATTGTAACTTTTTTATGAGTATGTGAAGAGTTTATACCAATAATAGTTTCTTCTTTGCCAATTTTTCTAACAAAACAAAATTGTTCATGAGATATTAAAAGTTCTTTATAGTCACCATAAATTAAATTATTATCATTTTTTCTAATAAAAGCTAGTTTTTTAATTAAATCCATAATATCACACGGAATATTTTCTTTAAGCCAAGCCATATCAATATTAGGTCTTAATACATTATCATCTTTATGTTTTATACCACACTCTCTAAATTCACTTCCATAATATAAAGATGGAATTCCTGGAATAGTAAATAACAATATATATAACGGGAATAAATGAACTTTTTCATTTAGATTAGAAAAAATTCTAGACACATCATGATTATCTACAAAGTTATATAAATGCTTGTTTTTATATATACCATCTTTACTAAATTGACGACTTAATGAATAGGCAATTTCATAAAAATTCTTATCATTAAAACTTGAAAACATACCTTTATAACATTCATAATTTGTAACTGAATGCAATCTTTTATCAGAAAATATCCTTCTATAATCACCATGAACAACTTCACCCATAAGCCAAAAATCTTCTTTAAGATTTTCTGTGAAACTTCTTAAATCTTCAAGAAAAAAAGATTCCAAACAATCAGAAGCATCTAATCTCAAACCATCAATATCAAATTCCTTTACCCAAAATTCAACAGCATTCAATAAATAATTTCTAACTTCTTCATTATGAAGATTATATTTAACAAGAGAATAATCACCATTCCAGCCATAATATGAAAAACCATCATTAAAGCTATTATTATTAGAAAAATCAACACCATAAAACCAATCTTTAAATTTTGAATTTTCCTTATTTACCTTTAAATCAATAAACTGTTCGAGTTCTCTACCAGAATGATGAAATACAGCATCAAGAACAATTTTCATATTTTTAGATTTAATATATATACAAAGATCTTTAAAATCCTCATTACTACCAAGTCTTTTATCAATAGAAAATAAATTATTAACATCATAACCATGAGAAGAAGACTCAAAAACAGGACCAAAAAACACAGTATTAGCACCTAAACTTTCAATATAATCAATATTTCTTTTAAGTTTTTTAAACTTATCAGAATTATCAGAAGAATTCCTATCAGTGCATTCTAAAACACCATTAAATCCTAATGGAAATATATGATAAATAAACGCTTTTTCAAACCATTTCATAAAATCCTCCACTTAATTTCATTTAAAATATCTAAATTATATACTTACCGGTAGGTATACAAAAAAATATAAATCTTTAAATCCTTTTTATAAAAAACACAACTTTTAAAAGCTAGAGGCAAAATTTTTAATTTAGGAAAAAATTCCATATAAATATTGTCTAACAACTTCTTTAACACAATGATCATCTAACTCAATTAATTCTGAATAATTCATTGATATATATGAATTTATTGTACCTAAAAAAGATATTGTATATCTTTGACTTCTCCCCTTCATATTACCGTGATCATTTTCTGCTTTTTCAAATATTGATTTTACATACTCAAACATATTTTTTCTAAAGAAAAAAGAACAAATACGAACATCACTTTCATTTGGAGAAAACTCTGAATTAAGAAAAAACTTACAAAAATCAGGCTTTTCCTTAGCAAATTTAAAAAAACAAAAAACAACTTTTTCTAAAGTTGTTCTAACATCAAAATTATATTCGCAACTTTTATAAAGCTCTTTAAGAAAATCTTCAACATTAATCTTGATCAATTCATAAAGTAATCCATCTTTACTACCAAAATAATGATATAAAGTCGGTTTAGTAATACCAGATATATCAGCAATTTTTTGAACTCCTGTATTATCATATCCAAATACAGTAAATAACTTCAATGCATTGTTTAATATAATACTTTTCTTAGCCATGAATTCATTATACCGACCGGTAGGTATGTTGTCAAGTGTTTTAGATTTAATTCTAAATTTATTTTATAAAAAAATACAATTTAAGATAAAAATAATGGATATTTAATTAAATTATTAAAATAATCTTTTAATAAATCTTGTTAAGAAATTATCTTTTAATATAGTTTCTTTATTTATTAATTGATATAATTCTGAGTTTTTAAAGATTTTTATTACTTTTAATTTTGTATCTTTTATTTTTAGTTCATTTGAATTTAAATCAATTACATTTTCCCATTTTTCTGGAAATTTAAATATAACTTCTTTGGGTGGTCTTGTTATCATAAATGAATCTTCATTTTCAATAAGTTTGCTACATTTTTTGCATTTAACTATATTTATTTTATTGTTTTTCAGCTTTTTAAAAAGTTTAGATCCATAGGGTATTCTTGGATAAAAATCAAAAATATTTTCTTCTCCACAATCACATTTAACAAATGCTGGGAATTTTTTTTTATCACCTTTCCATGCTATATAATCAGTTAGAATGAAAAGATTTTCTTTAAATTCTTTTTCAATTTCACTTGAAAGATTTTTATGTTTTGCTTTAACTGTTGGTAAAATATCAGCTGATGGATTAAAAAATTCTTCTTTTATTATATTATATTGAATTTTTGAATTTGATAATTTGTTAAAATAACTTTCTTTATCTTCTACTCCTCCATAAAGAAATACTCCATCAGTTTGTTTATATTCTTCAAGAAAAAAAGGATTTTTCCATGGTTTATAAGTTTGAATATCACTAATTATCATTTCAGAATTTTCTTTTAAAACTCTGAAACTTTCATTGAAAAACTGTTCTTTTTCTCTAATAAGATGAATACAAGCATTTGATAAAATAGTATTTATTACTTCTTTTTTAAATGGTAAATGTTTTATATCTGCTTGAATAAAAAAAGCTTCAACACCAGATTTTTCACAATTAACTTTAGATCTTTTCAACATATCCAGTGAAAAATCAAGACCAATTAAAAGACTTTGTTTAAATTTTTTTGAAAGATAATATATATCAATACCTGCTCCACATCCAATATCCAAAACAACTTTATTACTAAATTCACCTTGAATATATCTAACAGGATTTCCACAACCAAAAACCTCAGTTTTGAAATGTTCTGGTATATCTTCATTTGAATAAAATGTAGCTTTTTTAATGGATTTATCTTTCTGTGCTGCATTATCATATAATTCTCTAAGTTTACTCATGTTTATATAATAAATTATAAAAAAATATTATTCAACTTAACATATTTTTATTTAGATTTTTGGGGTTAAATCTTAAAGATTTTTCAATTTAAAAAATCCCAGATATCTTCTATTAGAAAATTATCAAATGTTTTAATGTGATCTTTCAATATTTCTTCCGTTTGCATATTTGGTCTTATATCGAAGTAATAAATACCGTCTAATGGATTTAATTTTACAGTATAGCCTTTAAAATGTCCTGATAAAAATGTGGTATTTATACTATAATTATTTTCTTTACCTTTTCTTTGAACATCGTTTAGAAATATTGCAAAATGTGGTGTTTGAGAATCAGTTAATTTATTATAAAGAAACTTATCAATAAAAATTTTATCTATTCTGTCCTTACTAGATGTTTTTACAGACCCAATTGCCTTTGTATTTTCGCCTGCTTTTATTATTAAATCGTGTTGATAATTCATATTAAAAGCTTTCACTCCATTTATTTTTACAGGAACAGAAATTATACCTTTTTTAACATCTATACCAATTTTCTCTATAATTAACAGTATTAAATGTTCAAAGAGATCACCATTTATTTTTCTAGCAGTATTTGATTTTTTGGCAGGCAAAGCATCTAAGGCAGCTCCAATGGATTGTTGACATGTATAAATAAAATTATTTAATAAAATTCTGTTTTCATTTTGTTTAGCTTCATTATCTTTTATATTTAATAATAAATTCAAAAACTTATCTTTGCTTAATTCAAATTCTTCATATGACAACATTAAATTACTATTAATTGGTCTTGTAATATTGTAAGTTCCGTCTTTTTTATATTGATAAAACATATAATGGTTTTCATTTTTGGAAATAATTACAGCTTGAAGTTTTGTTTTTATAAATTCTAAATATTTTGAACAAAAATTTGAATAATCCTCTATAGTACTAAAATTTTCTTTATTTGTAACAACATCAAGAATACTATTTAAATTCATCTTATTGAACTTCTTCTGTCTTCTATAGCTTTATCTAATTTTATCCATTCTGCTATAGTTTTACTAGAAACATTTTCTAACCTATTAATTGCCCATTTATTATATTCATTAGAAAGGTCACAACCCATCCATTTTCTGTTTAATTGTTCGGCTACAACAATTGTAGTTCCTGAGCCTGAAAAAGGATCAATCACTAAATCTCCTGGATTAGAAGAGGCCAAAATGATTTTTCTTAACAATGCTTCAGGTTTTTGAGCAGGATGAGGTGTTTTTTCGTTCATACCATTACATAAAGTAGGTATCTCGATTACATCTTTTGGTTTTGCACCTTTTGGATGTGGAGTCCATATATCTCTCCTTTTCTCACCATTCCCATATTGACTAGTTTCAGCTTGAGGATGAGATGGGTATTTTAAGGTATGTTTTCCATAAGGTATTCTAATATCATCCATATTCATAGTAAATTTTTTATTTTTTCTCAAATGCAAAATACTTTCATGAGACCTTCCCCAATCTTTGCCTAAATTTGCTTTATTTTTATAATACCAAACAATCCATTTACAACCTTTAAAAAATTTCATTGAAGGATGTTTTAAATCAGCTAATATTTCAGAAAACCCACATATAAAAAGTGTTCCTTCTGGTTTTAGAACACGAGATGCTTCGTAAATCCAATTCATAGACCATTCAATATATTTTTCTTGATTTTCAAACTTATCCCAATCGGCTTTTTTTATATTATATGGAGGGTCTGCAAAAATAAGATCAACTGATTCACTAGATATACTTTTAAGCCATTCAATACTATCACCTTCAAATAACATATTATCTTTTTTCTTGTAAATTGGATAAAAAAAACTTCTCTCTTTTTTTGAAAAAAGCTCTTCTTTAATTTCAGTTTCAAATAATAATGATTCATACTCTTTTTTTTCTATTAACATCAATTAACTCCAAATATATAATACTTGTCTTTTTTATTAGTTATTTTATATATAATATTATACCAAAACACATAATAAAATCAATTTACCTATTTAATTCTCCATCCAAATTCAATATCAGTACTCTTTTGGGGGGTCAGGACTCAATCATTTTATTACTAATATTATAGTGTAAATACCAGTAATAAAATTATAAGAAAAATGTGTTATTATTGAAGGTGTAAGGCTTTTATAAAAATATCTTTGTAAATTAAAAATAGTTCCAGCAATAAAAATTGAAATAAAAAAAAGAATAGTATTTTCATTTTTTAAATGCATATGGGCAATAACAAACCATATATTTATTAATAAAATTGATATTACAATATTTGTTTTTCTTGTTAAATAATTATACAACACCCCTCTTGCAAAAATCTCTTCAACAAAAGGTCCTATAACAGAAGAAACTAAAACATAATAAATCATAACTGATAAGTTATCACCTTTAATCTTTTGAAAATCTAATTCACTTAAAAAAATAAAAGTTATAGCCATTGATAAACCAAAAGTCAGAGACATTATAGTATTTTTTAAACTAATTTTTTTTATAAAAAATTCTTTTTTCAAAGATTTTCCATATTTTTTACATGTAAAAATATATATAAGGAAAAACAATAAGAAATAACTAATCAAATATGTAGTTACAAAAATTGTCTTTAATGAAAAATCAAAGTTATTTTGATATAAGTCAATTATTTTTTTTATTATATTTAGACTTATAGCCCATAAACCCCAAATAATAAAAATATCTTTAAACCCATAATTTTTGTTTTTCATATTAAAAGTCAGAAAGAGAATAATTAATATATTCTCTTTCTTTAGTCCATATATTTATTTTATGTTTCAATCATTATATTTCTGATAATTACCACCCTCCGCCAGCTCCAGAGTCGTCTTCTGAAGATTCTGCTTCAATAGCTCCAACTATATAACCAATACCACCAGCTATAGCTCCTATACCAGTTTCAGACCAATCTAAAGGCCAAGGTGCTCCGGATTCTTCGTGTGATTCTTGGGCTGCATCTGATACAGCATCTAAAAAGTTATCTGCATGTTCTGAAAAACTTAACCTTACATTCACATTATACTCATCAACAAGTTTTTCATATAAATAAATGCTGTAATTATAATTTGTTAATCTATAAAAAATTGAAATGAATTCTATAGCAAACAATTTTAATTTTTCATCTTTAGATGTTGTTAAATAAATTTTATCATATAACAAATCTAAATCATTAAGTTTTTCCATATAAACATCCTCTTTAAATTTAAATTTGTTTTGTACATACAAATCAAATTCTAAACTTTTTCTGCCTAAAACAGTTAAATCAATGGCTAATATTTTTAAACTTGGTTGATTTATACCAGAGTATATCTGATTTAAATCCATGTGTTCAGAAAAAGAATTAAAGTAAAATAAAACAATAATTAGAAACCCCGAAATTTTCTTCATAAAAATTTCCTCCATATTTTAAATATGGTTTTATTATAGTAGTAGTAGTAGTAGTATAAGTCAAGGTTATTTTTATTTTAATTTTATAAGCTCCTATTTCGGAAATCTTCTCTGCAAGAGTCCTCTTTTGGTCTTTTGGGGGTCAGGTCGTAAATTGTGCATTATCAAGATTTTTAGCTTGAAAACAAAATGATTTTATTATAATTTTTTATAATATTTTTTTGTGATTTAAGAAAAAGACTGCTTAAAACATATAATTTTGAAAAACTTCTATATTTAAAAGTGCACATTTTACGACCTGACCCCCGAATAAAGACTCAACTTGTTATTTTGTATTTTTAATTATACTGATGTATTCTTTATATATATTAATTGTTTCGGGAGATTTATAATTGTTTTTAATTTATAAAAATACATATATTCAAAAGAAAATATTGAGTCTTAAAATTGAATGTGATTACAATAAATGTAAGGGTGCTTGTTGTAAGGGTGAGGGTCTTGGTACTCCTTTAAATCTTAAAGATATTGAGAGAATTTCTGAAGCTACTTCTAAGGATTCTTTTTATCATTATTTTAGAGGTCCAAGACTTGTATGTGAAAAAAACGGTGATTGTTCTTTTCTTAATGGTGATCTTTGCTCTATTAATGATATTAAACCTGATTTTTGTATTTTATTTCCTCTTCAGATTGAAAGAAAAAATGGTTTAGAGTATATTTTATTTAATCCTTATGAGAAATGTAAATTTAAAGATTCTGATAAATTTCTTATTGAACATGTTTCAAAAGCATTGAATCGTTTATATGGTAATGACTTTGTTCCTGGCTTAATTAAACTTGCAGGGAGTTTGGAAAATGTTTAAATGCACTGAATGTGATTTTCAATCAAGACAATGGTTTGGCAAATGTCCTTCATGTTCTGAATGGAATACTTTTGTTGAATTAAAAGAAGAAGTTAAATCTGATAATAAAGGAAAGTCTTCTAAAAAATTTACTAATAGAACTCCTAAGAAAATTAATGAAATATCTCCTCAGGATGAGTCTAGATTTATTACAGGTGTTTCAGAATTTGATTCTGTTCTTGGTGGTGGTATTGTCAAAGGCTCGGTTACTCTTGTTGGTGGTCAGCCTGGTATTGGTAAATCTACTCTTCTTATGCAGGTTGCGGGGAAAGTTGCTGAGAAAAGAAAAGTTTTATATATTACTGCTGAGGAAAGTGAGAGTCAGGTTAAAATGAGGGCTGAAAGACTTGGTATTGATAATAAAAATCTGTTTGTTCTAGCAGATTATTCTCTTGCAAATATTCTTGAACAATGTGGTGAATTAAAACCTGGTCTTGTTATAATTGATTCAATTCAAACTTTAAAGTCTGAGAATGTCGGAACTATTCCGGGAACAATTGGTCAGGTTAGAGAATGTGCTGGTTCTCTTACTGAATATGCTAAAACTACTGATATTCCAGTTATTCTTGTTGCTCAAATTAATAAAGAAGGTAATATTGCTGGTCCTAAGCATCTTGAACATGTTGTTGATACTGTTTTATATTTTGATGAAAGTAAAGATTTTCTCTATAGAGTTATTCGTTCTATTAAAAATCGATTTGGTCCTGCTAATGAAGTTGGTATATTTGAAATGACTTCTGCCGGACTTATTAATATTTCAAAACATGTATTAATTCAAAGTACAAGAAATATTCCGGGTCTTCAATTAGTTGTATCCATGGAAGGTGTTAGACCTCTTGTTACGGAAGTTCAAGCTCTTGTTACAGAAACTGGTTTTGCTATGCCTCAGAGAATGAGTGAAGGTTTTGACAGAAATAGACTTATGTTCCTTCTTGCTGTCCTTGAAAAAAAATGTGGATTGTTTTTCAGGACTCAGGACGTATTTATTAATATCCCGGGAGCAATAAGACTTTCAGATCCTGGTGTTGAACTTGGTGTCTGTATGTCTATTCTTTCAAGTTTTTATAATCAGCCTGTAGATTCAAAAGAGTTTGGTTTTATTGGAGAGGTTGGATTAACTGGAGAAGTCAGACCTGTACCTTACTTTGATAAAAGGATCAATGAACTTGAAAGACTTGGTGTTAAGCAGATAATTACTGGAAAGCTTCAAAAGGTTCCTCAAAAATTCAAAGATAAAATCAGACCTGTTCAAAGTGTTTCTGAACTTGCAAGAGGCTGGTTTAGATAACAATTTTATAAAATTGTTAACATTTCCTCCAGCTCCTCCTGTAGTATTACCATAAAGCACAATTCTTCCATTCCAACTATTATTTTTTATCAATGCAGGAAACATATCTCCTGTGCTATAACAACTTTCATCAATTAATACTAAAATTGGTTTTGTAAAATTCACTTCATTATCTTGCTCAACTATTAAACCAAATATTGTTCCCAAAGGTATATCTGAAGAGTATTTCTTGCCTTCTTTATATTCTTCAAGCAATTTATTAAATATATTTTCAGCTTTTTTTCTTGACATGAGGTCATCCATATCATAGGACTCAATTATTTAGAAGGTTTAATTAGATATTAAAAATCCAGCTATAATAAACCAGAAATTCCAGCAGATATGGAAAAAAATTGTAAAATCAGTACTTTTATATTTCTGAAAAATCACATTAAGTATCATTGAAAATATAAGATACATGGGACCCCTATAAAAAATATTCGTACCATTTTGATAAACAATATTATTATAATGCACCAACAAAAAAATAATACTGTTAATTATAAACAATCTTTGCATTATTGGTAATTTATTCTTTTTTAATGCAAAATTAAATAAGATGAATCCGGAAAAAATCAAAAGTGAAATCAAGATATGATAATTTGAATTTATTCCTTTTAAAATATCTAATCCATAAAAAAATATTATCATGTACATTAAAAAAATCTTAATAAAAACAAGTATACGAGAATTTAATATATTTTCCAGATCGTAAAAAACATTATAAAACATAAATCTGTATATAAATTCTTCCATAACCGGTATCAATATTGAATATAATAAAATTATTTTATAGTTTTCAGTAAAAACCTTTTTTAACATTGTCAAATCAATCATTAGTATATTAACATTTTCAACAAAACGAAAATAAACAAAACAAAATAAAAAGGTAATAAAAATAGTCTCTAATACGAATTTTATATTTAATTTCTTTTTTTCATTCTTAAATAAATTTTTATCTTTATAAAATTTATAATAAAAATATAGAATCAGAATAAAATAAAAAAGTTTATAATTCATAATTAATAAGCAATTATTCTAATAATTGCTATAAATCTCCTTTTCTCTGTAGACCAGGATGCCCATGTGGAGCTTCTCCCTGATAATCAGAAGATTCAATAGTACCAACAACCCATCCAGCTCCGGCAGAAATTCCACCAACCGCCGCTCCAGCTGCTCCACCAGTTGCTCCTCCAGCCTGTGCTCCTCCAGTTGCTGTCTGCTGTCCTAAAACAGGTCCGCCAACTATTGTACCACCTATTGCTCCAGCTGCTCCACCAATAAGAGCACCCCAAGCAGCTCCTTCTTTTGCACCTTCAACAACACCCTCAGTCACAGCTTGCCAAAAACCTCTTCCTTCAAAAAGAATATCATTTAAAAAAATAGTTTTGATATCATTTATTTTCAAGCTATCTGTAAAAGAAACAAAAAATGCAGCTAATTCCTGATTATTTTCCAGTTCATCTGTTATTGATTCTTTTACGATATCTATATTGTTACTATATTTAATGAATGTTTCATCAGTTACTAAATTTATTTTATTAGCATTTATAAAATAGCTAAGTGATATTCCCAAAATAATTTTTCTAGTTAAATTCCGGTATTTCATCGGTATTTTATCGCTAAACTTTTTATCAAGTTTTACATTATTATTAAGACTATAATTCAACAACATATTTTCATACAGATTTTCGCAAATAATATTTCTAAGAATAACAGGGTCATTTGTATTCATTTTATTTACTCCCTTTGCAAAAGTAAAAATTACTATAATTTTATTATAGAAGCATCAATAGTATAAGTCAAAGTTATTTTTATTTTAAATAGATGTTAGTAAAAAAGTTAAATTTATTAAAGAATGAATTATAACATTGATAAGTAAATTTTTTTCTTTTTCGAATATATAACATAAAAAAATACTTGCCATAAAAACTAAAATAAGCTTATCAATATGAAAAACAGTAAAAATAATAGAGCTTATAATCATCGAGGTCACAAATTTAAAGTTTTTTCTCATAGACCAAAATATAAACCTTCTGAAAAAAACTTCTTCATATAAAGGAATTAATAATAATAAATTTAAAATTCTAATTCTGTGATATTTTAAATGTTCAAAAAAAGGTTTTGAATTACTATTAACTATTTCAGAATACATTTGATTAAAAAAATTATGGTCAAATAATTTTATTAAACTTAATATACAAAACACGCAGATTGACAATAATAATATTATGCCTAAATATTGCATATAGTATTTTAATATAAGAGAAATTAATCGTTTAATACTTAATTTCTGTTCATTAAAAAAATAAATAATCGAGATTTTTTTCTTATTTATATAAAAAAAAGTGAAAAGAATATAATATATTGAAACAATTACCATGATTATCTCAGTATTTTTTATATTAAAAAAAACTGTTATTGCAAAAAGCACAATTAAACATAAAATCAAGGATAATATAATATTTTTAAAAGATATTCTTTCCACTTTATTTTTAAAAACTCCTAAATACTTTTAGGTCCACTTGGATACATATCAGCAGGACCAATATTAATTCCATTACCTGGATTATATTCATTACCACCTCCAAAACCTCCGCCTCCATGAGATGGAAAATCTGTTGGTGCTGGACCTGTTGGCTCACCCGAACCTTCCCAAACATATGTTATCACAGGTTTTATAACTTGTTCACAAACAATTCCTTCAGCTGTAACTCTCCCAACCCACACTAAAATTTCTTTTATTAATATCCCCCAACCCCTAGTATTTTGAATTGATATTATTTCAAAAATACTATTATTTATATTATTTAACAAATCCATATCATTCAATTCACAAATTACAGTATAATCGTTATCATATACTTCAACATAATTTTCTTTTAAAAGAAATCGATAGTTAACTATTTCACTAATGTTTATTTCAGAAGGGGTTTTATTTATTAAATATTCTTTTATAAGATTATTTTTTTCTTGTTGTATCAATGTTGTTAAATGTTGATCATGAATTTCTAATAAAAAACCCTGTTTGGAATAACTAATCAGCATAACCGTTAAAATTAAAAAGATTGAAAAAAGTTTTTTACTCGTAAATATTTCCTCCATATTTTAAATATGGTTTTATTATAGTAGTAGTATTAGTAGTAGTAGTAGTACTATAAGTCAAGGTTATTTTTATTTTATATAAATGTTAGTAAGAAAGTTATCAAAAGATAAGAATTGAAATAAAAGACAGCATATAACAATCTCAAAATTACTAAAACTTAAATCAGATACCGGCTCAGAATCATACCGGTATGACAGAGTAAAAATAAAAAAGTCTGCACTAGTTTGATATGTCTGTTTTGGTCCGTTTTTGGGGTCAGGACCGATTCGGGACTTCCAAAAGAGCGTATAATTTATATACGCTCTTTTGGAATGCTATAATATTATGAAAGCCAGTATGCTTTCCCTAATTCATAAGGATGTACCATATGATTTATATATGGTACTAATCTGACTCCTACAAAAAATTCTCCACTGTGTTTCCATGTGTATTTTAATTCAAATTCAAGATTATTGCCTGCTTTTTTGCTATTGAGTGGTATTATATCTATAGGTTTTTCATTTTTGCCATATATACATAATTCAGCTTTGATATGTTCTGCTGAAAGGTTGCCTGTATTGACTTTTAAAGAAATCGTTATGTCTTTGCCTGGTTTGATGTTTTCAAGCGTTTCAAATCCTTTTAAATCTTCTACTGAAACTTCTTTCCACAATGACATTGTATTGTATCTATCAGTTGCTACTTGTTTTGCAATTTTACAATCTTCTTTTCTGTATGTTTCTCCACTTTCCATTGCTGGTACATAAATTCTGTTTGAATAATTTATTACCATATTATCCATTGAAAACTCAGGATTTACTGATTTCATGGATTCTTTCATTGCTTTTATCCATTTTGTTGGAATTTGGTTTTTATCTCGATCATAATATAATGGTAATATTTGATTTTCGAGAATATCATACATGGAATTTGCATCTATGTCTGACTGTTCTTCATCGTTTTCTACAGTTTCTATATTGGGATTAATTGCCCAGCCATTTTTACCATTATAACCTTCATCCCACCAGCCATCAAGTATTGAGAAGTTTAATCCTCCATTTACTGGAACTTTTTGTCCGCTTGTTCCTGATGCTTCAAGAGGTCTTTTTGGGTTATTAAGCCATACATCTACTCCTCTAACCATATATCTTGAGACATGTAATGAATAATTTTCAAGAAAATATATTTTTCCTTTAAATCCTTCTTTTTTAGCTATTGCATGAATGTTTTCTATAAGTGCTTGTCCGCCTCTATCTGCTGGATGTGCTTTTCCTGCAAATACAAAGTGTATTTTCATATTTTCTACATTCATTATTTTTTTTAATCTTTCAATATTTCTAAATAATAATGTTGCTCTTTTATATGTTGCAAATCTTCTTGCAAATCCTATTACTAATGCATTTTCATCAAACATATTATCTATTTCACCTATCTGTTCTGCTGATAATCTGTTTCTTCTATACTGTTGTTTCATCCATTTTTTTGAAAAATTTATAAATTCTCTTTTTAATTCTACATGTGTTTGCCATAGTTTTTCATCTGGTATTTTATCAATATCTTCCCAAGTTTTTGGATCTGATATATAATACATCCAATCTTTTCTTAAATATTCACCTAATAATTTTTTTATCTGTGGTGCCATCCATGTTAGAGTATGAACTCCGTTTGTTACATAAGTTATTGGATTTTCAAATTTTGGTATATCTTTCCATACTTCTTTCCATAAATCTGATGATACATCTCCATGAAGCCTGCTTACTCCATTTGATCTTCCAGCTACTTTTAATGCTAGTATTGTTAATGAAAATAATTCATATCCTTCTGGCATTACCTGTAATCCAAGGTCCATGAACTGTTGTCTTGAAAGTCCAACTTTTACCCAGTATTTTCTGAAATATTTATCTTTTAAAGTTAATGGGAATGCATCATTTCCTGCTGGAACTGGTGTATGTGTTGTAAATAATGTATTTGCTCTTACTGCTTCTAATGCTTCATAAAAAGTCATTTTATCAGCCACTACATATTCAGCTATTCTTTCGAGTGCTAAAAACACTGAATGTCCTTCATTCATATGCCAAACATCAGGACTTATTCCGAGTTTTCTAATTAATCTAACTCCACCCATTCCAAGAAGTATTTCTTGAGAAATTCTCATTTCTTGGTCTCCGCCATAGAGTTTATAAGTTATTTCTCTATCTTTTGCAGAGTTTTCTTCAATATCTGCATCAAGTAAATATATACTTACTCTTCCTACCTGCAATTTCCATGCTCTTGCATATACTTGTCTGCTATCTAATTCAACACTTATTTTTATTTCATTACCATTTTCATCTTTTACAAGTGTTATTGGTATATCATTAAAATCATGTGAGTTAAACTCGTTTTTTTGTCTTCCGTCATTATCTATTTTTTGCTCAAAATAACCTTGTCTGTATAAAAGTCCTACTCCTGTAAATGGTAATCCTAAATCACTTGCTGATTTTGCATGATCTCCTGCTAATACTCCTAAACCACCTGAATATATAGGAACACATTCATGTACTCCGAATTCTGCACAAAAATATGCTATTTTTTTATCTTTGTGTTTTGAATGTTTTTTATTAAACCAAGTATTTTCCTGATTCATATAAATATTAAATTCTTTCATTACATTATTGTAATTATTGAGAAATTCTTGATTTTCTGATAATTCCTGCAATCTTTCTTGACAAACTTTTGATAGAAGTTTTATTGGATTATTGTTATTTTTTTCATAAAGAACAGCATCAATATCTGTAAATAATTGCTGTGCTTCACAACTCCAACTCCACCATAAATTATTAGCTAATTCTTTTAATCCTATTAAATTTTTAGGGACTTCCGCTGTAACTTTTATTTTACGCAACCTTTTCATCAAAATATCTCCTTATTATATAATATCCTATTCTAAATTTATTAACCGATATTAATGTTTTATTGTTAGTTTTTCAGCTATTTCTAAAAATTCTTCCCAGTTTTTAGGTGGATTTCTAATTCCATGTTCAGCAAACATATCTTGATTATAAAATAAAGCAACTCCATTAACCTGATCTGGAATTGCCCAGAGTTTACCTTTAAATTGTGCTGAACCTAATGCTGCTGGAGTAATATCTTTTGCTATTGTATCTAATCCAAATTGTGATAAATTATAAATTGCATTTTTATGAGCTAATTTATATACAAATGTAGCATCAACTCTAGCTATATCAGGTATTGTTCCTGTTGCAAGAGAAGTAAGTATTTTTTCTTGATGTCCACCCCATGGTATTGGTTCTGCCATAATTCTAACTGGTGCATTGTTTTTTTCAAACATTTCTATTATTTCTTTAAACACCTGCATTTCTGTTGGATTATAAGTTACCCATATTTTAACTGTTACAGATTTTTCCTTAGAATAATTTTCTTCAATTCCATCTGGTATTTCAAGAGATTTTTCTGCTGATAAAATTTCTTCTTCAATTCTTACAGTTGCATCTGTAAGAGCTTGTTCTACAGTTTTTTGTCCTTTAAGAGCAGCTTCCATCTGAGGATTTATAATTTCTTCAAGATCTGAATAATTTAATATATTAGGTCTTGGTTTTGCATATTTCATCTGTTCCATAAATACTTTAAGAAATGGTTTTTCTTCTGTATTAACCATTTTGTAAGCTTTGAGATTAACAGGTATTTGTTCTAATTTGTTGCACCAATATGCTTGTATATCAGGTGATGCTAAAAATTCAAGAAATTTAGCTGCCCAATATGGATTCTTAGCCCCTCTAAATACAACCATATTTGTTCCACCAACATTTGTTGAGGATCCTGCAGGACCTTCTGGTATTAGAGCAACTCCAAAATTAAGACCTGCATCTTTAAATCTCTGAACATCCCATGGTCCATCGATTATCATTGCATATTTTTCATTTAAAAATCCTGTGTCAGGACCAATTGCTCCAGCCTGCCATGCTCCTGCTTCTACTCCATATTTTGTATAAAGATTAACTTTATACTGAAGTGCTTTTACACCATTATTGTTATTTAACACACATTTTCCATTTTCATCTATAAACTCAGCATCAAATGTATTGAAAAAAGGAAATGTCCACCATAATGTATTTCTCATTGCAAATCCATATATGTTTTGGCTTGCATCTTTAGCTTCTGAAACATTTTGTGCTGTTTTTTTATTGTCTGTTTTTCCACATCCACAAACAAAGCTTATAACAATTAACAAAACCATTAACTTTAACAGATTTTTCATAATCACCTCTTTATATTATTTTAAGATTTTCAATCTGAATCATCTCAATAAGTGAATCAACCTGCACTACATCTGTATCTATTGTAAAATAAATAACTTTTTCAGCTAAAATAACATCAACACTATGAACACCTTTATGTCTTAAAAATTTTCTTTCTAATCGACAAACATCATTGACCATTCCTTCAAATTCAAAATGCATTAACTTAAGGTCTTTTTCCATTCATCAACCCTTTACTGCACCTTTTGTCATTCCTTCTATAAAATATCTTTGTGCAAATATAAATAATATTATAATAGGAATTACAGTTATAGTTGAGGCTGCCATGAGTTTTGTCCATTCAGAAGAATACTGTCCCTGAAACATTGCAAGTCCTACTGGGAGAGTATACATATTAGACGAGGTAGATATTATAAGTTGCCACAGGAAATTTGACCATTGTCCTATAAATGTGAGTAAAAACAATGTCATTATAATTGGTGCTGAAACTGGAACCATTATTGTATAAAATATTTTACTTTCAGAAGCTCCATCTATTTTTGCAGCTTCAATTAGCGATGTAGGAATAGTTTCCATAAACTGTTTTATTAAAAACAATCCAAATACATTGGCTAAATGTGGTATTATCATTGCTCCATAAGTATTCATACCCATTATTTGAAAAGTTGAGAGAAATTTACCAATTCCTAAAAATTCTATACTTCCTAATTTATAAACAAGTGCATATTGTGGAACCATAAACATCATTCCAGGAACCATCATTCCTGCAAGTAAAAGTTTAAATAATACATCTTTTCCATAAAATTGTTTTTTTGCAAATACATAACCTGAAAAAGAACATATAAATGTTGTTAATGTCGCTGCAAAAAACGCTACTATAAATGAGTTGAAAAAATATCGTGCAAAATTACCTGTTGTTGTAAATACTTTTTTAAATTCATGCCAAAAATCGTTTTTACCAACTCTTATTTTGTCATTTTCAATTATATAATGATAACAATTTTTTTTAATATCAACATTCTCAAGTTGTGAAATATCATCTACTTCAAAAAAATTTATATAAATATCTTTTTCAAGTGGAAGAATTGCTTTATGCAGATTATTATATTGATTTATTCTAAGTGCTTCCTGTTCATGTGATATTTTCCAATTATTAAAATTACTTACATAATATACTTTTTTATTTGTCTCAC
>Ga0172382_10005250_pt1 | contig 19419 bp, 18 predicted proteins | sample Leawel138RmetaG_FD_122245 | JGI IMG/M metagenome (GOLD analysis project Ga0172382, IMG submission 122245) | Leachate microbial communities from a municipal landfill in Southern Ontario, Canada - Leachate well 138R metaG | ecosystem: Engineered > Solid waste > Landfill > Unclassified | place...
GCCGGGCACCAGCACGTCACCACCCGGCTTCAGACGGTGCGCCTGTGCCACGAGGAAGGCGTTGGGCTGAGTGCCGTACTTGTAGCCGTCGGCACCGAATTGTTGATCCCAGAAACTCATACTACCCAGTGTACCAATTCAAGCCTTTCTAAGTTTCTGATGAGGCTTCGTAGAGCAGAAAGAAGTGGATGATTTGAACGCAAATAGGCGGTGCGGACCGATGGTCAAACGACGCAAATCGTTGCCAATGAAGAACGATCCCTTTTCACGAGAGAAGCCCTCTTCACCATGCGATGGGGTCCACGTGACGCCCACTGTCACAGCCCCAGGCCAACAACCAATCTGCTGGCATCGAAGGCCTGCCTGACCATAAGTCCTTCACGGTGAACTCCAGATTGATGTAACGCCTCAGATAAAGCACTTGCCACGACCAAGAGATCTACGAAGATCGGTTCGCAGCACCAGCGACGCCACGCCCCCTCTACGCGGTCGGCTTGCTGCTGCACATCTGCGCTCACCCGCTATCCCCGCAGTTTGATGTAGATCAACGACTTCAAGACGAGTAGTCGATACTTTTAAATAGTCCGACCCGTCGGACTTATTTGAGACGCAGCAATCCACGCAACACAGGAGATGATCATGGTGGAAGTGATAGCAGAGCCCACTGGGGCAACGAGAGAAAGGCACGATTGGCCGCACTTGGTTCAGGCTGAACAAGTACATGGCTCCATCTACACAGACCCGCGGATTTTTGAAGAAGAGCTCCTGCATATCTGGCAGCGAAGCTGGGTCTACATTGGTCACGTCAGCGAGATTCCGAACCCGCACGACTTCGTGATGAAGTCCATCGGGCCCGACCCGGTGCTGATGACACGGGACAAGGATGGACAGATTCACCTGCTGCACAACCGTTGCCCCCACCGTGGCAACCAGGTGAGCGAGAAGCCCCGCGGCAACTCCCGAACCTTGACCTGCAACTACCACGGCTGGACCTTTTCCATCGACGGCTCCCTGCGCGGTTATCCGTTCCCCTCGGGGTACCAGGACGACAAGCGCAAAGAGCTGGGTCTGGGAAAAATCGCCCGAATGGGCATCTACAGGGGATTTGTCTTCGGATCGATGGCCGAGGATGGGCCATCCTTGGAGGAACATCTGGGGGGTGCCAAAGAGGCTATCGATACCTTGTGCCGTAACTCACCCGAAGGTGAGGTGGAGATCACCGCAGGGTTCCTGCAACACAAGGTGTTTGCCAACTGGAAATTCGTGATGGAGAACGAAACCGACGGTTACCACCCGGGCTTTGTGCACGCGTCCATCTTCGAGGTAGCGGACAGCAAGATCGGTTCCCTTTACGCCGACACTTCCAGTGCCGTCACCCGCTACTTTGGCAACGGCCACAGCGAAGTGGACCTGCGCCCCGAGTTCCGCAAACGCGACGAGCCGTTGAGCTGGTTCGGAACCAGCGTCGAGAAGTTGCCCGACTACGTCAGCCGCATGAACGCCGCATATGGCCCCGAGCAGGCGCGCAAGATCATGATTGACGGCACTCCCCACACCATGATTTTCCCCAATCTGTTCATCGCGGAGATTCAGATGTTCGTCATTCAACCCTTGAGCGTTGGCGAGACGGTGCAGCACGTGACCGCTCTGCAGTTCAAGGGTGCGCCGGACTTCAACCGCCGTCTGCGCCAGCAGACGATGGGCTCCGTTGGGCCCGCCGGCTTTCTGCTGGCCGACGACGCTGAAATGTACGAGCGCTCTCATCGGGGCGTGCAGGAGAAGAGCCCCGAGTGGGTCTATCTGGGTCGCGGCAGGCACCGTGAACGCGTGGACGACAACGGTTTTCTGATCGGCCACGTCACAGACGATCTGTGTTCGCGCGGCATGTGGCAACACTACCGTTCTCTGATGGAGGCTGCATGATGGGTGCTTCTGACCAACAGATGATGAACGATCTGGCCGACGTCGTACGCCATCACGGCATCTGCCAGTTTCTCTACCGCGAGGCACGGCTTCAGGATGAACACCGCTTTGAGGAATGGGAAGCCCTTTGGACCGACGACGGCCTCTACTGGGTCCCCGCCAACGGCGAAGACACCGACCCCGAGCGCCAAATGTCGATCATCTACGACAACCGCTCCCGCATCGGGCTTCGTATCAAGCAGTTCTTCACAGGCAAGCGCTACAGCCAGATGCCGGCCTCACGTCTGCGCCGGGTGATCGGCAATGTGGAAGTCCTGTCCGACAGCCCAGATGGCACACGCGTAAGCGCCAACATGCTGCTGTACGAATCGCACCGCCGCGGCCAGATCATGTGGGCCGCCCGCAACGAGTACCTTCTTCGCGAGGTAGATGGGCAATGGCGGATGGCGTTCAAGAAAGTGTCGCTGGTCAATAACGACGCGGCGATGACGACAATGGCATTTTTGATCTGATGACTCGCCAATGCGCCAGTGGCCACTAGCCACTGGCGCTCTTAGGTATTCTGGATTATCATTTATAGACCGTCCTGTCGGTTTATTAATCGAATCCAGCATGACCGCACCCATCACCTTCGAAGACCCACGCATTGTTCAGTTGCGCGCAGTGGCCCGCCGCTGCGTGCGTGAGCATATCGAACCCTATGGATCTGACTGGGAGAGCGCCGGCACCACGCCCCATGCGGCCTATCGTGCGCTGGGTGCTCAAGGGCTACTGGGGTTGTGCCACGCCAAAGCAGACGGCGGCAGCGGGCTCGGGCCCATAGCCTCCGTCGTGTTCGCCGAGGAAATATCGGCTTCCTCGTACGGTGGTGTGGCTGAGGCCGTTCTGATCCACACAGACATGTCTTCTACCCATATCGGCCACCGTGGGACCGAGGCGCAGCGTCATCGCTACCTGCCCGGCATGTTGAGCGGCGATCTGATCTGCGGTATTGCCGTCACGGAACCAGAGGCGGGATCAGACCTGGCAGCCATGCGCACCACAGCGCGCCGAGAGGAAGACAGCTGGGTGCTCGATGGTGTCAAGACCTACGCGACCAATGCACTGCACGGCGATGTGATGATCATCGCGGCACGCACGGATTCTCAAGCCAAAGCCACGCGCGGCATTTCGCTGTTCATCGTGGAGCGAGACACACCGGGGCTGGAGATCCGCCCCATGGCACGCAAGCTGGGCCTGCACTCCTCGGACATCGCCGATATGGTGTTCACCGGCGCGCGGCTGCCGGCTGACGCCCTGCTGGGCGAGGAGAACCGGGGTTTTCACGCCATCATGGAGAACTTCCAGAACGAGCGGCTGGTGCTTGGCGCCATGGCCGTCGGCATGGCGCGCCGCGCCCTCGAAACCACGCTGGCCTACGTGAAGTCGCGCAAGGCGTTCGGCGGCACGCTGTGGGATTTACAGGCCACCCGCCAGCGGCTCGCGATGCTGGCCGCGCGCCACCAGGCCGTGACCACGCTGGTGCACGACACGGCCGTGCGCGTCGCCCAGGGCCAAGACTGTGTGCGCGAAGTCTCCATGGTCAAGGCCTTGGCGGGCGAGACCGTGCAGGACGTCATGCGCGAATGCCTGCAACTGCACGGCGGCGCCGGCTACATGGCCGACTGCGCCATCGAACGCCTGACCCGCGACGCAAGGATTCTCACCATCGGTGGCGGCGCCACCGAGGTGATGCTGGAAGAAGTGGCCAAACGACTGAATGAGGAGTATTTCCAATGAGCAATGACGAGCGCGTGCGCGTGCAGGTGGACGAGAACCGGGTTGCCCGGGTGACACTGGTCCGCACCGACAAATCCAACGCCCTGGACGGGGCCATGTTCGACGCCCTGATCGACGCCGGCGAGCGCTTGCGCCAAGCGCGCGATGTGCGTGCAGTCGTCCTGTGCGGTGAGGGCAAAGGCTTTTGCGCCGGCATCGACATGCAGGTGCTGGCCGACATGAAGGACGGCAGCATCGCGGGCACACGCGATCTGGTTGAACGCACCCACGGCTTGGGCAACCGCTTCCAGCACGCGGCCTGGATCTGGCGCGAGATACCCATGCCCGTGATCGCGGCGGTGCACGGGTTCGCGCTGGGCGGCGGGCTCGAACTCGCGCTGGGCGCTGATATCCGCTATGCCACCCCCGATGCCCGCATGTCCATCATGGAAGTCAACTGGGGGCTGGTGCCCGACATGGGTGGCACCGTGCGCTTTTATGACCTGATGCGCGACGATGTGGTGCGCGAACTCGCCTTCACCGGTCGTGTGTTCGACGGCTCCGAGGCACTCGGCTACGGCCTGGTGACCCGCGTCGATGCGGACCCGTTGGCCCTGGCGCTGGCCACCGCGCGAGACATCGCCGCCCGCAGCCCCGACGCGGTGCGGGCGCTCAAGCGCCTGTTCGCCGGGCAAAGCTCCCCTGCCGCCGCCGCTGGCCTGCTGGCCGAGTGCGTCGAGCAGCAGAAGCTGCTCGGCACGCCTAACCAGGTCGAGACCGTACGCGCCTCCCATGAGAGGCGGGCACCGGTATTCAACGACTGACCGAAACCCATGGACTGGAGATACCCCCGTGTTGAATCTTGACGATACCTACCTGGCAGACGAGCACCGCCAGTTCCGCGAACAGCTCAGCCGCTTCATCGCCCGCGAGGTTGTGCCGCGCGCACCGGATTGGGAGGCTGCGGGCATACTGCCGCCCGAGCTGTACCGGCAGATGGGCGAGCTGGGCTTTCTCGGCCTGGCCATCCCCGCAGAGTACGGCGGCACCGAGCTGGATGCGCGCGGCACCGTGGTGTTCGGCGAGGAGATAGGCCGCTCGAGCTTCGGCGGCTTCGCTGCTTCCGTCTCAGACCATGCCGACATGGCCGCACCTGTCATCGTGCGCGCTGGAACGCCGGCCCAGAAGCAGCGCTATCTGCCCGACATCGCCTCCGGCCAGCGCGTGCTCGGCTTCGCGGTCACCGAACCCGGCGGCGGCTCGGACCTGACGCGTATGAAAACGACGGCCGTGCGCAAGGGTGACCACTGGATTCTTAATGGCCAGAAGACCTTCATCACCAACGCCATTTCGGCCAACATCTTCATCACCATCGCCCGCACCGACCCGCAGGCCAAGGGCGGCAACGGTTTCTCGATCTTCGTCATCGAAAAAGGCGGCCAGGGCTTCACCACTGGCAAGAAATTCGACAAGACCGGCTGGTGTGCATCGGACATGAGCGAGCTGTTCTTCGAGGACTTTGCCGTGCCTGCCGAGAACATGCTGGGCGAGGAAGGCAAGGGCTTCTACATGTTGATGCAGGGCCTGGAGCGCGAGCGCATGAGCATGTGCGCCCAGTGCATCGGCATGGCGGAGCGCGCCCTGACCATCACCCTGGAGCACGCGAAATCCCGAGCCGCCTATGGGCGCACCCTGTGGGATCTGCAGGCTATCCGGCATGAGTTGGCCGCCTATGCGGCAGAGGTGAGCGCCGCCAAGCTCATGCTCTACCACGCTGCAGCCAAGAAGGACCGTGGCGAGAGCGTGCGCCTGGAGACCTCAATGATGAAGGCACAGACCCCGCAGATGCTCAAGCGCCTGGCCGACGCCTGCGTGCAGATCCATGGCGCCAGTGGCTACATGCGAGGCACCGAGATCGAACGCATCTTCCGCGATGCACGGCCCTTCTCCCTGGGCGGCGGCGCTGCGGCCGTCATGCTCGATGAGGTCGCCAAACTGCTCTGAAACACCACCGAACATCACCATGAATACACTTGATCTGATCGACCCCCCTTGCATCACCGAAGAGCTGCGCATGCTGCGCGAGCAGGTGCGCCGCTTCGTCAACGAAGAAGTGGTTCCTGTCGCCGACGCCTGGGAGCGCGAAGGCTGCATTCCCCGTACCATTTTTCTCCGCCTGGGCGAGCTGGGCCTGCTCGGCATGCGCCATCCGGTCGCCTATGGGGGCACCGACCTGGGCCCTGTCGCCTCCGTGCTGTGGGCCGAGGAACTTGGGCGCAGCGGCTACGGCGGCGTGCCGGCCTCGGTACTGGTGCACACGGACATGTCTTCCACCCACATCAGCCGTCGGGGAACCGATGATCAGAAGCGCAAGTATCTGCCCAGTATCATCAGTGGAGAAAAAGTCGTCGCTATCGCGGTGACGGAACCGGGCGCCGGGTCGGACGTCGCCGGCATGAAAACGCGGGCCGAGCGCGACGGCGATCACTGGGTCATCAATGGCTCAAAGCTCTACATCACCAATGGTGTTTACGGGGACATCTACATCGTGGCCGCACGCACCGATCCGCAAGCCAAAGGCAGCCGAGGCATCTCGCTGTTCATCGTCGACAAGGGTACACCGGGCCTCACGGTACGTGAGCTGGACAAGCACGGCGACCTGTGCTCCGACACAGCAGAGCTGTACTTCGATAACCTGCGCGTGCCGGCAGGGAGCATGCTGGGTGAAGAGAACAAGGGCTTCTATGCCGTGATGGACAACTTCCAGAACGAGCGCCTGGTAATGGCGGGCAGTAGCATTGGATCAAGCCTTCGCGCCATTGAAATCACACTCGATCACGTGCGCACGCGCCAGGCCTTTGGCGGCACGCTATGGGATCTGCAGGCCACGCGCCAAAAGCTCTCTATGCTGGCCACCAAAGTGGCCGCCGCGCGTGCTCTCACCTATTCGGCGGCAGAACTCGAAGCGGCGGGCAAAGACTGCGTGCGCGAGATCTCCATGGCGAAGGTCTTCGCCTGCGAAGTCAATGTCGAAGTGGTCAACAGCTGCCTACAGTTGCATGGTGGTAGCGGCTTCATGCGAGGCATGGCGATAGAGCGCATGACCCGCGATGCCCGCATTCAGACGATTGGTGGCGGTGCAACCGAAGTGATGCTGGAGGAGGTAGGCAAGCGCCTCTAACCCATGCGACGCAAGCGGCGGCACAGCCGCCGCCCCTTCAACGGCTTGGAAAAACCGGGGAGCGCCGCTCGGCAAACGCGCGCACGCCTTCGGAGAAGCTGTCGCCGTCCACCAAATCCATCTGACGCCGGCGCTCCAAGTCCAACTGCTGCGCCAGCGTATTTTTCTCGGCTGCGGCAAATATCGATCGCGCTTCCAGAATGGCATGATGCGGCATCGCAGCCAATTGCCGAGCCAGACGCCTGGATTCGGCTTCAAGCCGATCATCCTCGACGCAGTTCCAGATCAGCCCCCATTCCTTTGCCGTCTGCGCTGGCAGTTTCTCTCCGGTCAACGCCAGGCCCAGCGATCGGGCACGTCCGATCGCCCGAGGCAGCACCCACGTAGCCCCCATGTCGGGTACGGCCCCAAGCGCCGGAAAGAATGGGAGGTAGAAGTATGACGACTGCGCTGCGACCACCAGATCACCAGCCAGCGCCATGCCGAATCCCCCTCCAGCCGCCACGCCATTGACTGCACAGACCACAGGCACTGGTAGCTCATTCAGCGCCTGAACGACCGGGTTGATCTGGGCCATGAGTTCACCGACGTACTGACCCAAGGTCCTGCCTGCATCTGGCTTCTCGATCAAGCTGCGGTAGTGGGTCAGATCAGCGCCCACGCAGAACCCTCTTCCCCGTCCAGTCAGTATGACGGCTCTGATATTTTTATCATCACTGACACGTCCGACAGCGTTGATCAATCCGTTGACCACCTCCTCACCCAAGGGGTTCATTCGATCACCGTCATTGAGGCTGATCGTGGCGATCCCTTCATCCACATCGAACAACACGGCCGCTTGCTTCATGTTCTGGATTCCTTCTTGTATGCTGGAAAATGGGTAAGCACGACCTGCCCGTCCAGACGCAACCCATGACATGCCCCCACGGGCGACGATGTGGGCCCCGGCGGAGCCAGGTCGCTGTCGTCCGTATCGCTCCAGAGCACTTGAAACACCGTGCTTGCCATGACGGGAATCAGCTCTGAGATATGGGTGCATCCGGCTTCGCCGCGGAACAGCCGTTTGACCTGGAGATTGAAACCAGGCTCTATACGCAACCCCACCAGTTGGCGATAGGCAGACTCAATACCTGCGCATTCCGGATACGGGTGCTCCTCGCTATAGGCGCTCGCATCGACGATCCAGCGCTCTCGGTCGACCGTCAACCGAACGCGCATTTGGTGAATGGCCTCGCCAGGCTCGACTTTCTTTCCTGTCACGAGCCGGACAGGCTCAGGCTTGGTATCGATGAGCAAGGCTTCAATATCCAGCAAGCCGTCCTCGCGCTCGAAGGCTTCGCACGTGATGCGCCTCAGGTGCGTCGATCGACGCGGTCCGGCGGACGGTGCGATGCTCATGTCGAGGCCTCAAGGAAGGCCACGCCATCACCCAAGAGCGCATCAATCTCGTCCGGCTGATATCCAGCCATCGCCAGCAGCTCTGCCGTATGCGCCCCCGTGCGCGGCGCCTTGGGCGGCAGCTCCGAAGGCGTACAGTTGAAGCGCGGCGCGGGCGCGGGTTGCAGCACGCCATCCTGGCGCACAAAGGTCCCTCGCGCCGCATTGTGCGGGTGACTTTCAGCCTCACCCATGGACAGCACCGGTGCAAAGCAGACATCAGTGCCTTCGAGCACCTCGCACCATTGCGCACGACTGCGGGTACGGAACATCGCAGCAAGCTTGGCGCGCAGCGCAGGCCACTCGCTCTGCGCCCACTGCTGCTCAAAATGCGGATCATCGATGCCGCACAAATCTAGCAACTGCCGGTAAAACTGCGGTTCGATGGCTCCAATCGATACATGCCCGCCATCCTGGCATTCGTAGGTACCATAGAAATGTGCCGCGCCATCGAGAAAATTGCTTTCTCGTCTATCCTGCCAGAACCCTTTGGCCATCAGGCCGTACTGAGCAGCCATCAGCAGCGCTGCACCATCTGTCATCGCCGCGTCGACGACCTGACCCCGGCCTGTATATTGAGCCTGCACATGGGCGGCCAATGCGCCCAGCGCCAGCAGCATTCCGCCCCCTCCATAGTCGCCAACCAGGTTGAGCGGCGGCAGCGGTTGTTCGGCCGTTCCTATGGCGTGCAGCGCTCCTGTTATCGCAACATAGTTGATGTCGTGACCTGCAGCGCGTGACAGAGGGCCGGTCTGCCCCCAGCCAGTCATGCGGCCATAAACCAGCTTAGGGTTGCGGGCGTGGCACTGCTCTGGCCCGAGGCCCAGCTTTTCGGCGACACCTGGGCGAAAGCCTTCGACCAGGATATCCGCTTGTTCCACCAGCTTGAGCACTACGTCGACCGCACGTGGATCCTTCATGTTGAGTGAGAGAGACTGACGACCGCGATCGACCACGCTGTCGTTGCGCATGAGATCGTCCAGACCCCCTCGGCTTGGCACAGGCGCACGATCAATACGGATGACACGAGCGCCCATGTCCGCCAGCAGCATGCAAGCGAATGGACCAGGGCCGATGCCGGCGAGTTCGATAACGGTGAGATGGGAAAGAGGTCCTGGCATGAAATGGGTACGGGCTGTCCCGGCGGAGGTAGTGAAAGAAAAAGGTCGGGCGGTGGATCACAGCCCTTCGACGTCGATCTGGCTGCGGCGCCCACTCCACAGCATGGGCGGGTAATATCCACTCCAGTCGCTGTCGATACGCAAGTAGGGCAGGTCCGACCAGACACCGTGGTCGCGCAGGTACTCCATGTGGACGGAGCCATCCTCCTTGTACTGCTGCAACACGGCGTCGTGCATGCCATCAAACTCGGTTGGCGGCACACGCATCAGCGCGCACAGTTCGCGGTTGAACGCTGGCACCGCCTTTACCCAGCGCCCCTCGATGTACAGTCCGGCCCAACCGTGGTGCATGAAGACCTCACGGCCGCCCATCATCTGCTGCATCCTCGGCGTGCTGAAGTGGTTCACCACGTCGGAAAGGCCAATTGCCGCTGGGATACCCAGCAGCCGCGCGCCCGCCGCCAGCAGGACCGCCTTGGGAATGCAGAACGACCCGCTCTCACGCACAACGGTGCTGGCCCTGAAGCATTCGGGCGTCATACGCATCGTGAAGGGGTCGTAGCGCACCAGATCGCGCACCGCCAGGAACAGGCGCACCGCCTGCTCGCGCAACGTCCCAGCACCCTCGGTGGCCAACCGCGTGAAATGCTCGACCTCTGGCTGCTCGAAATCAAGGAAGGTAGTTGGCGCCAGGTAGCGCGGGCCCGGTTCAGGCCAGCCGTAGGGAGTGAACTCGCAGTCAGGCATCTCCATGCCTTACATCCGTTTAGCCACTTCTTCCAGCATCACTTCTGTGGCGCCACCGCCGATCGTGAGGATGCGGGAGTCCCGCGCCATGCGCTCTACCGGCGTGCCGATGATGTAGCCCGTTCCGCCATGCAGTTGCAAGCAGGTGTGCACGACTTCCTGCAGCGTCTCTGCGCCGAAGGCTTTGAGCATCGACACCTCGCGCACCGTATCCTTACCCTCGTCGATCATCTGTGCGCACTGATAGGTCATCGACCGCACCGCGGCAGCTTTGGCTGCAACCCAGGCGATCTTGTTGCGGACCACCGGCTGGTCCCACAGCGATTTGCCGAAAGCCTGCCGGTTGCGCAAATAGTCCACCGTCAACTCGATGGCCTTGGCGCTCGCACCGGACACCAGTGCACCCACCACAAGGCGTTCGTTCTGGAACGTGCTCATGATGTAGTAAAAGCCTTTGCCCTCTTCGCCCAGCAGCGCGTCGGCCGGCAGCTTCAAGTCATCAAGAAATAGCTCTGCTGTATCCGAGGAGCGCCAGCCGTGCTTTTCGAACTTGCGAGCCACTTTCAACCCCGGATTGCCCTTCTCCACGATGAACAGCGAGATACCCCGACTGCCCTTGGCTTCTGGGTCGGTGCGCGCCGCCACGATGTAGATATCGCCGAACACACCATTGGTGATGAATGTCTTGGAGCCGTTGAGAATCCAGCCCTCTGCGGTCTTGACTGCACGAGTCTTCAGCCCCGCGACATCGGAGCCAGCGTGAGGTTCGGTCACGCAAACCGCACCTATACGAGTTCCGGCACAGGCATCGGGGAGGTACTTCTGCTTCTGCTCGTGTGTGCCACGGTGGGCGATGTGGGCGATCGACATGTCACTGTGAACCGTCAGCGCCGATGCAACACCGCCGTAGGACGAGCGCGCCAGTTCCTCGCCCAGCACCACGGAAGCCAGCGCGCCCATGCCGCCGCCGCCGTACTCCACCGGATGCCGCATGCCCAGGAAGCCCATTTCGCCGAGCCGACGGAAGACCTCGCGCGGAATCTCGCCGCTTGCTTCCCACTCGTCGCCGTTGGGCACGATCACCTCGTTGACGAAGCGGCGCACCTGCTGGCGCACCATGCGCAGATCTTCGCCCAGGATGTCGGGCTCGTTGAATTCAAATTCGGTCATATAAAAGGCCAATGGTTGATGTCCGTCAAGGCGCTGGTTATGCAAACCATTTATAGTCCGCCACGTCGGTTTATTTTATGCTTGCACGCCGGGCTGGCGCAAGGGTGTTGATAAACTTGGTTCAGACAGGAGAATCCATGCCCCGAGTACGTTCGGACGATTACGAAGCCAAGAGCCAGGCCATCATGGACTGCGCTGCAGCACTGTTCGCCAAGGAAGGCTACCCTTCCGCAAAAATGCAGGACGTCGCCAAGGCGTGTGGTGCGACCAAGTCGATGCTGTACCACTACTTCCCGACGAAGGACGACTTGCTGTTCGAAATGCTCATGGAACATCTCGAACGCGTGGTGAGCAGCGTCGAGGAAGCCATCACGATGCCGGCCCCGCCGCGCGAGAAGCTGCTCGCCATGGTGCAGGTCTACACGCAGAAATCGGCCCAGTCGCGCCGGCGCCACATGATCGCCATGCAGGACGTGAAGTACCTGCCCCGGGCCAAGCAGTTGCCGCTCATCGAATTGCAGCGGCAGCTCACCGACCGTATCTCGGACTTGCTGCGAGAAGTCAATCCCGGCTTGCCCGACGAGGTCTACAAGCCCTACACGATGATGCTCGTCGGCCTGCTCAACTGGACCGATATGTGGTATCGGCCTGGCGGCGCCATGAAGCCCCAGGAGCTGTGCGACCGGATTTCCAGGCTGTTCCTCAAAGGCTTCATGGCCGAAAAGGCCTGACTGCCCAGTCGCCAGGCAGCGGCCATCGGGCGCGATGGTGCGCCGGATGACCGCCAAGCCTCACTTGACCTGCTCGAACTGCATCGTCGCCGGATTGGCTTTGAGCAGCTTCAGCTCGGGCATGGACAGGTGCTGCGTCGGCGTGAAGGACACGGGGGAGTTCAGCACCCCAGTTTCGAAGTCCTTGATCTTGTTCAGGTTGCCGATCGTGCAGTCCCATGACAGCTCGCGACCACACTGACGCATGGCTTCGAACAGAATTTTTGCTCCGGCATAGCCCGTGAGAGAGAAGCGGTGGATGCGCTCCACATCGGCGGCGGGGAGGTGCTGCTTGGCCTTCTCAATGAACGCCTTGCCTTTGTCGCTGTCGAGGGACACCACGTAGTCCATCGTGTAGACGTTCGAACCAGCATTACCCATCAGCTTGACGATCGCCGGGACCTGGGCAACGTACGAGATGCCTACAGGCACGTCGGTCATGCCCAGCCGCTCAAGCTCCTTTACCATGGCCACGTTCTCGCTGAGCACGCCACCCGCGTAGACGGCGGTCGCACCAGCCTGCCTGGCGCGCAGGATTTCCGCAGAGAAATCCGTCTGCCCCTTCTTGTAGATGGCCTTGGACACCACATTGAGTTTGCGGGCCTTTTCTGTGACCCCGAAGCCTTCACGGGTCATTTCACCGTACTCGTCATCCTGGGAAATCAGCGCCCATTTGCGTCCAGGGTACCTGGTATCCAGCGCGGCCGACAACTGCTCGGTCACCAGCGGATGGCGAGTGCCGAGGACGAAGATGTTCTTCGTGACCGGAGTATGCACGTCGTCCGAGAAGCTCAACGAATTCATCACGGGAATACCGGACTGGCGAATGACCGACAGCGCAGCCTGCCCCTGCGCCGACCCTGACATAGAGGTCAGGGCGAACACCTTGTCGCTGTTGATCAGCTTGCGCACTCCCTGGACTGTGCGCGAGGGCACATAGCCGTCGTCCTCGAAGACCATTCGGACCTTGCGCCCGTTGATGCCGCCAGCCGCATTGACTTCGGCCACCGCCACACGCACGCCGATGGTGTGAGGAACGCCCAGCAGGGCCGGCGGTCCCGTCATCGGGACGATGTCTCCGAGCACGATCTCGGTATCGGTCACACCCTGCTGCGCGACGGCTGGTAGGGCCACGCCTGCGCACAGCGCGCCAAGAAGGGCGAGGTTGGCAAGTCTCCTGTTCATGTTTGCTCCTTTGTATCCGGCCGTGGCCGTGGGGTGAAGAAGGGGTGAATCGGTCAATAGCGCAAGGGCCAGTAGACCCAGGCATGCCGGATGTCGTGCCAGATGCCACGCAGGCCACGTGGGTCGAACCTCAGGAAACCGATGATGGCCAGCCCGTAGAGCACACTTTTGAACTCGTGCGCGCTGGTTGTCAGCATTTCGCTCAGACGCCCGCCCAGCATCGATATGACGGCATTGAAGACGTCGGGCAACGTCACGATGAACACCGTGCCAAGCACGGCCCCCAGCACCGAACCCAGGCCGCCCACGATGATGATCGCCAGCGCCTCGATTGACAGCAGGAAGGGATAGCTCTCGACGCTGATGAAGCTCAGATACATGCCCATCAGGGCACCGGCCACGCCGGTGAGTGCCGCGCTCACGAGGAAGGCCAGCAGCTTGAAACGGACCAGGTTGATACCCATGGTGCGGGCGGCGATGTCGTTGTCGCGGATGGCCACCAGTGCACGTCCAATGTAGGAGCGCCGGAAGTTTAGTGTCGCCAGCATCGCAAGCGCGGCCATGAACAGACAGAACCAGTAGAACGCGCGATCACTCGACAGGTCAATGCCCAGAAGCGTCGGCCGCTCGATCATGATGCCACCACCACCACCCGTGAAGCTGCCCCCACCCAGGATGGAGGCGCTCGCGATGTAGCTGAAGGCCAGTGTCGTGATCGCCAGGTACAGCCCGTGCAGCCGCAGCGACGGGATACCTACGATCAGGCCGAACACAGCGGGCACCAACGCCGACAGCACGAGCGCGAGCTCCGGCGGCAGGCCCATGCGCGTGACACCGATGGCGTAGGCATAGCCGCCCAGCATCAAAAAGCCCACGTGCCCCAACGATATCAATCCAGTGAACCCGGTCAGCACCGTCAGGCCCAGCACACCGACCAGCGTGAAGAGGATGATGGTCATGTGCGACAGCAGGTAGCTGCTGAGCAGCAGGGGGGCGGCCACCAGCACCGCCAGCAGCACGGCCGTCCAGGTCTTGACCGTGGGCGAGTCCGTCAGGACGATGAGCTCGCTGTACCGTTCCTTGAAATATCCGCTTCTCATCAGACCCTCTCGATCCGTTTTTCGCCAAACAGCCCGAAGGGCCGCACCATCAGAACCACCAGAATCAGCATGAACCCGGCCACTTCCTTGAGCGTGCTGGACACGTAGCCCCCCACCAGGTTCTCGAACACACCAATGATCAAACCGCTGAAGCCGGATCCCAGGATGGAATCGAAGCCACCGAGCACCGTGGCCGGAAAGGCCTTCAAGCCAAGCTCGAAGATCGTCGGCATGAGGCCGTAGATCACGGCGAACATCGCTCCCGCCAGGCCTGCGAGCGCCGATGCGGTAGCCCACGCGACGGCTTGGACGCGTGCCGATGAAATGCCCATGAGCCGTGCCACTTTTTCGTCCGCGGCGACCGCCCTCATGGCAACACCAAAGCGGCTGTGTCCTAGAAAGAACCAGAATCCGGCCAACGCCACAAGCAAGAATCCGATGACGCCCAACTGACTTACCCGGACCGCAACGCCGCCGAGTTCAACCAGCGCATCGGCTCCGGCCATGTCGAATTTGTGAGGTGAGGCGCCCCAGATGATGGTGACCAGCGCCCGAAGCACCACCGCCAGACCGATCGTGACCAGGACTACCGACAGCACCGGCTCGCCCAGCATGGGTCGCATGATCAACCGCTCACACAACAGGCCCAGCAGCGCACCCAGAACGATTGCAATGACGATGGTCACAATTGCCCCCGTGCCCAGCAGGTTAGCCAGTGACCAGGTCGTGTACGCCGTCAGCATCGCCATCTCGCCTTGGGCAAAGTTGACGATGCCGGTCGCCTTGAAGATAACCGCAAAGCCCATCGCGACAAGACCATAAATCGCTCCGACGACCAGCCCCGAGAGCACGAGTTGGATGAAGTAGTCCATTCAGGCACCTCCGTAGATGATGTCGAGCTCGCGCGCGAATTTCTTGTTGATCAGGCCCCGGCGAACCTTCTGCGTGGCCGTCAACTCGCCATCGTCGTGATCAAGCTCTTTTTCCAGCAGCACAAACTTGCGTATGTTTTCTACGCGTGCAAACTTGGCGTTGACCTCGTCGACGACGCCCTGAATCAGATCAATCACCTCCTGCATCTGGGTCAGCGACTTGAAAGTCGTGTACTGCAAATTGCGCTCGGCAGCCCAACGGCCAACGCTGTCGAAGTCGATTTGAATTAGCCCCCCGAGGAACTTCTTGCCCTCTCCTACCACGATGGCCTCGCGCACATACGGGCTGTCCTTCAGGGCATTTTCGATTTCGGAAGGCGCAATGTTCTTGCCCCCGCTGGTGATGATGATGGCCTTCTTGCGGTCGACCACCACGATCTCGCCGTCGCCTCGCTTCTCCACAATATCGCCGGTCGCCAGCCATCCCTCGGGCGAAAGGATGTCCCTCGTCCCTTGGTCATCAAAGAGATAACCTTTGAATACGCCCGGTGAGCGCACGATGATTTCACCGTCATCGGCGACTTTCCACTCCACGCCCTCCATCGCCGGCCCGCAGCTGCCTGGGATGAAGGGTCTGTCTGGCACCTGCACGAAACACAGCCCACCCGCCTCCGTCAGACCGTAACCTTGTCCTACCGGCAGGCCGATGATGTCAAAGAACTTCAGTGTTTCGGGTGAGACAGAGGCCCCGCCGCACATGCGCGTGTGTGTGCGATTGAGCCCCATGTGGCGCTGCATGTTTCGAAACAGTACGGTGTACCAGAGCGCAAATTCAAGCCGGTCGCCCAACGCGGCCAACCGTCCACGCTCGGCCCGCCGATCAGAGAGTACCCGTCCACGCACCATACCTTTCCGATACAGCCACTGCTGAATCCGGCCGCTGTCCTTCATCCGGAATTCGAAGCCTTGCTGCAGCTTCTCCCAGATACGGGGAACACCCAGGAAGAATGTTGGCCCGATTTCCCGGATGTTGGTGGCGACCGTGTCAATGGACTCAGCAAAGTTCACGCAGCCGCCCGACAACAAATGCTGTACGGTGGAATAGGTGCGCTCGGCCACGTGGCACAGCGGCAGGTAGCAAACCGATTCGAATGGTTTGTCCACCATCTGGCGGGCCACCATGTAGGCGTAAGCACCATAGACAAAGTTGCGATGCGTCAGCATTGCACCCTTGGGTGGCCCCGTCGTGCCTGAGGTATAGACCAGGATGTTGACGTCGTCGGGCACCATCGAGTCGATCTGGGCATCCAGCCAACGCTCAGCATCAGGGTGTTCCGCAGCGTACTGGTCACCCATCTCAAGCAGATGCGTAAAGGCATGCGGACGACCATTTTCGTAACGTCGCAACCCCTTCATATCGACGCAAAAGATGTGCTGCATATGCGGCAACCCTTCGCCGTTAGCCATGGCGTCCAGCACCTTGTCGGTCTGTTCCTGGTCACCGGTCACGGCCAACTTGGCCTGACAATGCCCGGCGATGTACTGGACCTCGGGCCATGGGTTGGTCGGGTAGATGCCGACGACCTGCACGCCAATCATCTGCGCGCCCAGATCCGCGTAGAACCATTCCGGCACATCCTCCCCCGCGATGATGATTCGATCACCCTTGGAAAGACCGAGCTGGGTCAGACCGAATGCCACGCGACGTGCGTCTTTGTAGTAGTCGGCCCAGGTGCGGCCGCGCCAGATGCCGTGAATCTTTTCCCGCAGGGCTATCTGGTCGCCGCGCTCCTGTGCGCGCTTGCGCAGCAAGCCCGGCATCGTCGCCTCACCCCGGATCAGCTTTTCATGATCAAGCATGTGCCGCCTCCTCTCCCAGGTAGGCACGCAGCACCACCGGGTTGGCCGCCACTTCAGTGGGCGTGCCTTCTGCAATCAATGAGCCGAAGTCCAGCACGTAGACACGATCCGACAAATCCATCACTACTTGCATATCGTGTTCGATCATCAGCACCGCGACACCAAATTCGTCGCGGATATCGAGCGTGAATCGCGCGATATCCTCTTTTTCTTCGCGGTTCATGCCCGCCACGATTTCATCCAACAGCAGCAGCTTGGGCTCGCTGGCCAGTGCCCGCCCCAGCTCAACTCGCTTTTGCTGCCCGTAGGCAAGCTGACTCACCGGCTTGTCGCGCAACTCTTCGATTTCCAGGAACTCGATGATCTGCTCGACCTTTTCGCGGGCAGCGATCTCCTCACTGCGCGCCCGCCCCCAATGCAGAAAGGACTCCAATACCGAGTAACGAAAATGGATATGTCGTCCCACCAGCAGGTTTTCCACCACGCTGCCATGGCGGAACAGTGCAAGGTTCTGGAAGGTTCGACCGATACCCAGGCGCGCAAAGTCCGATGCCCGAAGTCCTGCCACATCCTTGTCTTGGAACAGAATTTGCCCGCTGCTGGGTGGCAGCACACCACTGATCAGGTTGAAGGTCGTCGTCTTGCCCGCACCATTGGGACCGATCAGGCTCACGATCTCACCAGGCATTACCTTCAGGCTAACATCGTTGACGGCTCTGACGCCCCCGAATCGTTTGGAGATGCTCCGCGCTTCCAGCACGGGAGTATTGGTGGCCTGGCTCATGACAGCCACCTCTTGCGGCGCTTGTAGTGTTTCACGTCTTTCATATGGGTACGGCCCGTCTGCGAAGACAGACCGAGATAAAACTCGCGTACGTCCTGGTTGCGGCGCAATTGCTCGCTGGTGCCATCAAGCACCACACGACCGTTTTCCATGATGTAGGCGTAATCAGCGATCCCCAATGCGCGGGTCGCGTTCTGCTCCACCAGCAAGATGGTCAACCCGGACGATTCGCGTAGACGGGAGATGCTGTTGAAGATTTCCGCCACGATCAGTGGCGCCAGACCCAGCGAAGGCTCATCGAGCGCGAGCACCTTGGGCTGGCTCATCAGCGCGCGACCGATGGCCACCATCTGCTGCTCACCGCCGGAGAGGTATCCCGCCGTGTGCCGGCGCATCTCGGCCAGGCGGGGGAACAGATCGAACACGTAGTCGCGCGCCTGCGCGAGCTTGCCCGCGCCTTGCAGATGGGCGCCCGCCACCAGGTTTTCCTCAACCGTCAGCGTGGCGAACAGGCGCCGCCCTTCGGGTACCTGCACCATGCCGTTCTTGACGATGTGAGGCGCGGGTGCGCGCTCGATGGCCTCGCCGAACAGGTGGATGGAGCCCTTCTCGATCTCGCCGTCCTCGGCGTCGAGCACGCCGGAGATGGCCTTGAGGACGCTGGATTTTCCAGCGCCGTTGGAGCCCAGCAGCGCGACGATCTGGCCAGGGCGCACTTCGAGCGAGACGTCACGGACCGCCTCGATGGCGCCACCGTAGACGATCTGGATGTTGTGCACGGCAAGCGCTGGCGGAGCCGTGGAAGTCGATGCGTGTGAGGCAGTCATGTGGCGGGTGTTTTGCAAATATTAGTCCGTCGCGTCGGTCTTTGAATTGAGCGAATTATCCATGCAGCCGGCTTCAGGATTGCCTAGGGTTTACCTGTATCGGAAGCCGATTTGCTCAGAAAAATTTCCTTGAGCGGCACGCCCTCGTCGGCCAGTTGCCCAGGATCGATCACGACGGGCTGGGCCAGTGCACGGCGCGTCGGCATGAAGTCGCCAGGCCGGTTGACGGCGTCGATGGCCAGCAGGCGGTGGCCCTGCAGGTAGAAGGCGCAGAAACTGCGCGTGGCCGGGTCGCCGCGCAGCACGCAGCGATCATGGCCCTGCGAAAGCCCTGCCATCTGCAGCTTGAGGTCGTACTGGTCCGACCAGAACCACGGCACGCTGCGGTTCGGCTTGGGCTTGCCGCAGAGCCACGACGCAGCGGCGCGGGCCTGCTCGAGCGCGTTGGGCACCGATTCGAGTCGCAGCTCGCGGTTGTAGAGCGCGTGGTGCTGCAGCGTGTTGTCCCCGGCCGCCACGATGTGGGGATCGGCCGTGCGCGCAAGTTCATCCACCGGGATACCGCCCTCGCCCGCCAGGCCGGCGGCCGCCGCGGCCTCGATGTTGGGCAGCATGCCGATCCCGGCCACCACCAGATCCGCGGGGACGCGCTGGCCGTTGCTGCAATGCACGGCCACGATGCGC